>Ga0307507_10000600_pt1 | contig 77764 bp, 22 predicted proteins | sample 7_EM_MG_FD_207223 | JGI IMG/M metagenome (GOLD analysis project Ga0307507, IMG submission 207223) | Populus trichocarpa ectomycorrhiza microbial communities from riparian zone in the Pacific Northwest, United States - 7_EM | ecosystem: Host-associated > Plants > Roots > Unclassified | place...
TCAAGAAATATATAGTTACCTTTTAAAGTTGCTAAGTAGGTTAACTGCGTGTTAAGGAACATATAGTTAGCTTTTAAAGTTGTTAAGTAGGTTAACTGCGTGTTATTTAACTTTTAAAGTTGCTAAGTAGGTTAATTGCGTGTTAAGAAATATATAGTTAGCTTTTAAAGTTATTAAGTTAGTTAATTGCATATTAAGTTGGTTAAATTGCGTGTTAAGTTAGTTAATTGTATATTAAGTTAGTCGAATTGCGTGTTAAGTTAGTTAATTGCATGTTAAGTTAGTTAAATTACGTATTAAGTTAGTTAATTGCGTGTTAAGTTAGTTAATTGCGTGTTGAGTTAGTTAAATTGCATATTAATTACGCGAAACGCGAAAATCAAAGTCTACTTAAATATCATCCTGCGAATATTTTCCCGATGTTAATATTAATTCATTAGATATGCTCTAGAGGAGTAATAAAAAGGCTTGGATAATAACGGTAATTATACTTAATTCGCTTACCTGGTTTAATAAAAGAATATAACGCCGGAGAGTCCTTCTTCTACTTAACAGCTTCAGCGCGCACTTAGCAGCTCTTTAAACTCTTACTAAAAACAATACTCTTAAGAATATACGCGTTGAGTTCCTCCCTTCTAATTACACCTCTATATACCAGCCGCTTAATTAAGGAATAATTGCAAACTTTAAGCTTCTCTACCGGCGATACTGGTTGTGGTTTATAGTAGAACACTTACTTTAAGATAGAGATCCGATTAAGTAGATGCACGTCCTATAGGCAATTTAATGGGTAATTGCAGCTTAGGGGGAGGTAACGTTACAAATAATTAACAATTGCTTTGTAAAATCTACTCTGTTTAGCTTAAGAGAAGGCCCCCCACCTGTTATGGATTCCGACCGTAGCACCGCCAAGGGCTCGCCCTAGGCGAGCCTTGGCACCCACAGTATATAGAGCCACAGTGCCTTCGCACCTCTTTATACCTTTATATAACATCCTGTCGTGTACCTAGTCAATACTACGACTTCTTAGAGCCTCCTTGACCTCGTCTGTTACGGACAGCTTAAGTACAATGTTACAACTACTTGAAGAAGAGTCGGAGGAAGCTAGTTAGTTAATACAGGCACGGTCTAGGATGGATCCAGTGGAACTATATAACAAGGAATAGTAGCTGAGGTCACGTAATATAATCTATATAATCTATGTAATCTATATAATCTATAATAAAGTAGATAGAGCATACGTACCTTATAGAGCGAAGGGATTTCTTAGGCGTATAGTTGTATATTTAATAAACCACAGTCCCTACCCAGATAGTTCTCTCTTTATAGTAAATCTCAGAATACAATTGGAGTTAATCTATTAGACAACCACTCTACTAGTTATTATTATGTTGTTAAACCGTTCTTACCTACATACCTAGCCTAATAATAGGACCTACTGTAGTTCCTACTACAAGGTTCTGTTACACATTCACTACTAAGGTTATGGTATTAAATGAGGTCAAACAATATGCCACCCAAAGCACCAGTTATAACAACGTCAACGGCAGCCACAACCTCAGGGTTAGGAGACACTAGTATAACAGACACGGATTCTTAAGTAGTTACGCAAGGTTAGTTACAGGAAATGGTTAATCGCTTATAGGATAATAGTAGGCTACTTAAAAAACGCATTAACAGAATTAGAGTAGTAAAGGTTAAGTTACCTTCAATTAAACAATTCTTAGGGGAGAAGTTAAAGCTCAAAGGGTTTCTTACGTAGATACACTTTAAGGTTATACAGGAAGGAGTAAAGTTAGCAACACCTACGGACCAGGTAGCGTACGCAGGACTATTCTTATTAGGAAGAGCTCTAGAGTGGTTTAAGCTTTACCTCATAAAGATATAAGTAAATAGTGTAACAACTACTAACCTAGATATACAGTATGTGTTTACAAGTTAGAACGGATTTGTAGAACAGTTAATATAAATGTTTAAAAACCCCAAAGCAACCATAATAGCAGAATGGAAACTTTAGAACTTAGTATAACATACTTTAGCAATTAAGTATATAACGTAGTTTTAAACACTAGCTATATAGGTTAAATAAAATAACAGGGCGCTTATAACACAGTATAAACAGGGACTTAAGGCTAAAGTCTAGGACGTAATTATCCTAATAGAAAATACGGATACTCTAAGAGAGTTAATAAACCAGTTAATAAAGATCAATAATAGGATCTATTAAAGGGAATAGGCTAAAAAGGGTTAGGATAGAGTTCCACAGTTATATAAGGCGTAGAGTACGTAATAACAAACATAGAGTTAAAAATTATGGAATGGCGCAGAGCTAATAGACCTAAGTAGTACCAAAGAAACCCAGAGATAGGAAAAGAAACTATAGAAACCTAGAGGTTAAGGATCTAGTAATTAAAGAACCTAAGAGTAGAGGCTAAACCAGGGATCTCAGCAGTAGAAGACGTTTAGGCGGACTCTATAACAAGAAAAATAGTTTAAAGACAGGGCTTGCATAAATTATAAAAAACAAGGTCACTTTGCTAGAGACTATAGAGGTAGTTAGAGTAACTACGCAGTAAAGAGAACCCAACTAACAGGAGACATGTACGTACAGAGGGACAATAGTGCACTATAAGGAACAAAAGAATGTTTAATTAACAGTTTTGCGTATTGTTATAACAATACATGCCAAATTTATAAAGATACTAAGTATGGCGCAAGCTATTAGCTATAGGAGCCATTATTATCTAAGTTTAAAGGAACTAATAAACTAGCTTATAGATTGGACATTAAAGACAATAAATTTAATATAGGCAAAGTATTTACCAACAATAAGGCAATAAAGGCAGCTTACTAGGAGCATACAAACCTTAGAGAAGTTAAAATAGAAGCAGAAACTAAGACCATCACAAAATAGGGTTCAGTAACGGGTATTACAACACCATTAGATACAATTTCCATCACTTTATAAGACAAAAGAAGCAACGTTTAAAGGAAACTAAGTAAGTAGACAACTACTAGTACTAGCTTATTACTTAATAAAGGCAAAAGGCTACAGGTCCAAGATTCTTATAAAAAGATAAGAAAGGCTCCAGACTTGCTAGGTATAATAAGGACAGCTTAAGAACCCATAACAGATAAAAATCGGTGGGAAAGAGTAGCAACTCAATTTAGTAACAAATAAATAAGTATAGGACGTAAGTTCAAGAACCAAGAGTTCGGGGAATAAATAAGAATATTATTAGGTAACCAAGATTTCAAGAAATAAATAAGGGCCACAGCAGTTCTAGGTAAAAATAGTGTTTAGCCTAAAGATTAAAAAGTTAATACTATAATTAAGAAGCAAGACAACTTTAAGGATCTAGCTACAAGACGCAGAAAACAAAAAACTATGGATGAATTTAGGACAAGAATTATTATATAGCAAGAGCAAAAGCTAGATAAGAGGTTAGCTATGCTAGGTTGTATAAGGGACAGAGCACCCATATAAAAAGTTACTAATAGGCCAAGTGTAGGGACACCTAGGGTAAAGTGGTTAGATAAACTAGAATAAGAAGAGGATCTAGGGATTCTAACTAGGTTTAAAGAAAGACATACCAAAGGATATTACAATACAGCAATAACAAGGTACTTTCTTATAGACAAACCATATACACTAAACCAACTGTATGGAAAGTGGTATAGACAATAAAGCAACAACAAATAGGCAGATTTCTATGTGTAGCTAAATGAAAAAGTAGTCCAAGACTAACCTATTATAGAGAAGCGTATAAATCACATTAAAGGAGCGTTAATTATAATATTAAGGAACCTAGAAGAAGGGTCTAGGGACTAAAAAAGTAAGCAACAAATCTTAGTACCCGTAGAAGAAAGACTAACAGTTAGATCGGCTAAACAGAGGTTTAAACTTAAAAGTAAAGACAAGCCAAGAGTAGACCTAAGTCACTTAGCATATTATACACTATTATGGATAGCTTGTATGGAGGACACCTATAACATATATAGAGCACCAAAAGATAAGAACTAAAAGTACCTAGTAAGAATATATTAGGCACCAGAAGAGAAGCGGTTTAAGGATACTAAGTATATATATAGATAGCACCCAGTAGAAGTACAAAGTTAAGGGGACCTAATACTTTAACCAGGAAGATTCCTTACGGAAGAATACCTAAAGGGATAATAGTAGTGGGAGTGCCTAAAGAACACTTATCTATAGTACGTAGAGAAAAAGAAATAAACTAAATATTAGCTAAGATTAGACTAAGTATAAGTAGGATCTAGCAGCTAATAGTTAGGAAAAGAGGAAACGTATAGAACCAGAGGGAACTAGTATTAAAGCCTTAAACCCTTAAAGAAATACAAGGACAATACCTAAACTTATAAGTTAAGTGGCAAGATCAGCAATTTAAAGCGTTGGTAGATAGTAGAGCAACAAAAAACCATATATTACCAAAAGTAGTAGAAAAGATAGGGTTACTATATAGATAAAAGGAACACCTATATCCACTTATAACAATTTCAGGAGATTAGATAGCCTATAAAAAAGGTATTATTAATCTTAAAACAGGACCTATTTAGTTAACTATTAAAGGGAGACCAGTTAGAATGTCTTTTAATATCCTACTATTTGGAAATACCCCAATTAAGAAGGCATCTGACAAAATACAAAGCCTATTAAACGCGTCTAGTATGCGGAACTGTGGGGGAGCATCTGTTAGCTATTACGAACTAATGCAGCTAGTAGAATGGCTCCAGTCTAGCGAACCTCAGGCGCCCCTCCAGCAAACCCTTAATTAAATCCTCCAACGGCTAAACAAAATCGAAGATAAATAAAACCCCCTTTAACAGGCGAACCGCACCTAGGCCGCTATAGCTGCGCTCCTACAGCACAGGGAACCTACCCCCCTAAAGACAACAACTGGGTATACAATCACAATACAACCAAATATAGAAAAGGTAGAGGAACTTAGGGGACAATCAGAAACAGAAGTTCTTATAAAGATTTATAAGGAAGTCTACAACACCGTCACAGTCCAACACCTTAGAAGTGGAGATATTAGAGTCACCCTAAAGGACCAACAGGCAAAAGAACGGGCCGTAAGGGCAGGGGACAGGCTAGGAGAGCGTATTGGCATAAAAGTGCTTTATGAAGATTACCTAGTTAAAGTCCTATCGGTTCCCATAAGCCTTAGGGTAGAAAGGGGACGCCAGGCGGACAATACAGCAACTATACAGGAGATAGTAAAATAAACGGAACACCTTATACTAGGACTTGTAATTACCCAGATCTAATAGCTTTAATAGGAAAATACAAACCAAGCATATAATAAGAACAATAAGAGGACATAAGGGGCGCTAGAGACTCGCTAGGGAAATAATAGACAAACGCATAGCTCCCTTATCGTCAGCGTATATACACTAGAAATGCAAAAACTCCTTATCCAAAAAGGAATAATTATAAATGGCCTTATATATAACACAAGGCTCTATAACCACAGACTACGCCTAAAACAATGTTATTACTGCGTATAATAGGGACACACCTAATCCATATACGCAGCACAGGTGTGCTGCGGCCACAGTGTAGGCCCCCACGATACAAGACAATATACAAATTAAGACCAAATAAAATGCGCAAACTGTTACCAAAGCACATATAAGGCGTGGGAGAGAGAAGACTGCATTAAATACAGGAGACGGAAGGAAAGGGCTTAACAGCTGCAGGAACAACTGCACGCTAGGTTATATAAATGGAAACAACAGGCGATAAGCTAGGGGGACGTAGGTGTCTTCCTAGCGTTTCCTACCTTTAATACTAGGGGGCTAAGCCAGCTATCCCAAGCCTTAACGGGCCAAAAGCAACGCCACGCGACATCACTAGACCGAACAGGGACATAAGGGACATATAGGATACAAGGGAGAGAACGCCCAGTAGGAAGACCCCTATAGACGGCTACAGTAAGTTCAAGGCCGGGATAATTAAGAATTAGATTTAACGCGGCAAATATAACACACGCAGCTAGCTTATAAGGGGTATATAGCCAACCGGCAAGAATAGGGGAAGAACCAGAGGCAATAACAAACTTAGATTTAGAAAGGCTAATAGGAACATAAGATATAGGAATAGAAAGCTCCACACAAAATAAGTAGTGGCTAGGGAGTAAATACAGGAGACAGAAGTTCTAAATATTTTAGAGAAAGTAAAAATAGAAGAAGCAAGGAGCGAAGGAGAGGCAAAGAACCCCTACCAGGGGTCCGCCACTTAACCATTATATAGTATAACTGCGGCAATACAAACTACCGTCTAGCAAGGCCCCTACTAGACAGTCTAGACCCAGAGAAACACTATATTCTTGCTATATAAGAGCCGTATTACAATACCTATATATAATTGATATACTGCCCCTAAGGATTCTAGCTCCTATATAAACCAAAAGCAGCCATACGTGTATGCTTTATAATTAGCAAAAATATCAGCCTTGCCTTATAGTTATAGCAGGCAGTTAACCTAGATATTACAGTTATAACCATCCAGATATATAGGGGACTAATATAAATCATTAATGTCTATAACCCTAGGGTCGAAGGGGTAGCATAGATAGAGAACATTATATCTATAATAAGCTTGCTAGAAACTAAACACGCGGAGTTTATTTTACTAGGAGACATAAACCTCTACCACCTATAGTAGGGGGGCATCCATATTGCTGCTAATTAACAGGTAGAGTACCTACTAAGAGCTATAGACAACGGGGGCCTTAAGCTAGCTACCCCCCTAGGTGCAATTATATGGCAACGGGGCACCGCCAAAAGTACAATTAACCTTATAATTATGGACGAAAACCTATACCAGAGACTTGAAAGGTGCTCCCCTAAAGAAGAATAGGCACTTACCTTAGACTATATCCCTATCCAGATATAACTAGATCTAGACATTAAGGCGCAACCAAATGGTAAAAGATATATAATAAGGAAGCTTAACGTAGATAGCTTCCTTAATATAATTAAATAACAACTCTAAGACCTAGAAGAAATCCACCTAATACTAAACAAGCAAGGCTTATTAGCTACCCCTAAGGAAATTAATTAAAGACTAGAAAGGATCTAGGTAGCAATTAAAAGCGGGCTAAAAGAGTACTGCCCAGTTTTAAAACTAGGCCCCTACGCGCAATACGTATAGTCCGCATAGTACGCGGCCCTTATAGCCGGCCAACAACGAGCAAGGAGGAAATATATAAGCAGCCATAATTCTAAGGACGAGAGATAATATAAAGACATAAGAAACCAGCTAAAAAATACCCTAAGAAAAGAAGCAAGGAATAACTGGAGACAGTTTATAAATAAATATACTACTAACCTAAGTCTCCCCTATAACAAGGGCCTTTGGACCATAGCGAAATAAGTAAAGAAAAAGGCGGGACGCCTAGTAGAAGATCTACACCTACCACCCCTATAAAGAGCAGGTAAACTATAGGCTATAAGCAACAATAACAAGAAGGCAAAGATCCTTATAGAAAGATTTTTCCCTTAACCGGCTCTAGCAGACCTTAGTAATATCACTAGTAAAACACTAGTAACTCGCCTAAGGGTTAACAGCGACATAACAACTAAAGAAATGGCTAGAACTATTAGCCGCCTCTTAAATAACATAGCACTAGGACCAGATAGGATCCTAAACAAAGCCCTAAAGACCTATGGACCACTTATAGCACCTTAGCTTGCAGACGTAGCTAGAGCATGCTTTGCAATAGGCTACTACCCATAACTTAGAAGATCCATAACAACGGTCATCTTACGAAAAGAAGGCAAAGTAGACTACTTAATTCTAGGAAGCTACTGCCCTATTGCCTTAGAAAACACCCTAAGCAAAATCTTAGAAAAGGTTATAGCGGACCATATAGTAGATATGGCAGAGGAACACGCCCTACTACTACAAAGCCAAATAGGGGCAAGAAAGAATCGCTTAACGCTATTAGTACTTACACTACTCGCTACTACCATTAAAACTATATGGGCTATGCGAAAGGACTTTATAGTATTAATACTTAGCCTAGATATTAGCGGCGCCTACAACAATATACCCTATAAGCGTCTCCTATACATCCTTAGGGCAAAGGGCTTCCTAGAATGGATCATTTAATTTATTTAAGAATTTATAGGCCAGAAAGAAATATTACTGGTCTTTAGCGGATACCAGAGCCCCCCTATTACAGTTATAACAGGAATACTATAAGGATTACCTCTGTCGCCTATACTCTTCCTCTTCTTTGTAAGCAACCTGCTTAATACCTTTAAGGAAGGGGCAACCTAGGGAATAGGCTTTATTAATAATATAAACCTAATTATATATAGGCCAACAGCTACAGAGAACTGCAGGATACTAGAGAAAGCCCACAATACCTATATAGAATAGGCAAGACGACATAGAGTCTAATTCTTACTAGAGAAATACCAGCTAATCTATTTTATAAGAAAACGTAACCAATCTATAGATCTTTAGCATATAATCTATATCTAAGGCTTTAGGGGTCAACCGGTTTAAGGCCTAAGGGTATTAGGAGTGTGGGTAGATAGTAAGCTCCGGTAGAGTATATATGCGGCGTAAGCGGCCCGTAAGGGCTAAGCATAGTATATCACCATATCCAGGATCGTTAATTCTATATAGGGTCCATACTTCTAGAGGTCACGCCTACTATATATAGCAGTTGTCCGGCTAACCATGACGTATAGATCTAGCATTTGGGCCACTAGAGAAACTAAGAAAGGCCCCCCTAAATCACTCCTTAAATTACTCTAAAAGGTCCAAACAGCCTGCCTTAGGAGTATAATAGGCGGGTATAAGCGAACGGCTATAGCACTGCTCGAGAAGGAAGCTAATATTCCCCCCCTATAACTATATATTAAAGCCGATGTAATGCAAAGGGTATAAAAGGAACGCAACTTTAACGTTATAAAGTATATCAAGACACGCCTAAACAAACTATAGAGGGACCTTAGGGTACCCTATAGGAGAAGGAACCAATAACCCTAAAGTAGGGAAGATATATTAGGAAAACAGGTAGAGAAAGTAGAAGAAGAATAGTGCGGCGCTAGGGCCCAGGCCTATATAGAGAAGGAAGGGAGACGCGCAAGAGGCCAGCAAAGACAATAGTAAGGGAGAGAAAGGAGCTAAAGTAGAGCATAAAAGAGTACTGGAAAACCATCTACCGCAATATAATACTGGTTAGACCGACGCTGGAGAGACAAATAGGAGTTAAAGGTATAAAGGCAGACTTAGGCAAGGGGAACCTAAGCCATAGTATAGGTAATGCTATGGGGGGTAAATACCTAAGGGCTCTAAGAGGGCCTAATAAAGGCGGAAAATACAATAGCAACACTCTTAAGGACAGGAATAATAGGACTAAAAGATTGGCTTTACTAGGTGGGTATCCTAGTGGGTAGCCTAAGGTGCAAATATAGCTGGCTAAGACAGACACTAAAACATATAATACTGTTATGCCCCTTACGCACCGGCTAAGAAGCAATACTTTTAGCAGCTAGCACAGAAAACTATAATACACTGCTCTTAATATAGAAAGGCCTTAAGGCGGCTACCCAGTGGCTTATTAGCTAAAATGTGCTAGACCAGTTCCGGGTTGTAAAGGAAATAGCAATAGAAGGCAAAGGGGCGAGTAATAGGCGCCCCCTAATAACTCTACAGGAGTAGAGTACAGTGTATAATACTAGCGCGTCCATAGGTTTGTTACGGCAGCAGTGGTTCCTAAGGAGGTTAAAAAGTAAGGTAGTAGAGCACCACTGGTGACTTATAGGCGACTTGTAAGCGAGCCCTAAAAGGCAGGGAGACAGATCACAGGGTTTTCTTAAATAGAGTTTTCTCCCCATATGTATATAAGGAGTAGTCCGCGTGGGCCTAACAGGGATCCGAATCGGACGTTAAGCAATGAATAATAATAATAATAATATCCTACCATTAGGACAGAATAAGGCAATATTAGGAATGCCTTAGTTATAGGAGTATAATCCAAAGATTAATTAGGTTACAGGTTAGGTTAATATTAGGGATACTTAATAATATAAGATATAATAGTAAACCAAGTTAGTATAGTATCAAGTTAGAGTAATATACGAAGAGACTAAGTAAGGCTTAAGTTATATACTAAAAAGATACCACAAGTATAGAAAAAAGTTACAGTTACTAGAAAGTGAACAGTTATTAAAATATGCAGTATAGGACTATAAAATAGAATTAGAAGAGGAAACAAGTCTAAAGTTCTTTTTAATCTATAAGCTTACTAAAACCAAGTCAGTAGCACTTAAAGAGTTTATCCAGAAAAACTTATAAAAGGGATACATCAGACCATTGCAGTCATTAGTAGGATATCCAGTGTTATTTATCCCAAAAAAAAAACGGAAAACTTAGGATATGCGTGGACTATAAATAGTTAAACAGCATTACTAGAAAGGATAGGTATTCTTTACCCTTAATTAACGAAATCCAAGACAGGATAGGTAACGCGAAAATCTTTATAAAGATAGATCTAAGGTAGGCGTACCATCAAATTAGAATTAAAGAAGGCGATAAATGGAAGGCAGCCTTTAGGTTAAAGGAAGGACTATATAAGCTGTTAGTTATACAGTTTAGGCTTATAAATGTACTAGCAACGTTCCAGAAGCAAATTAATAGTATATTAGAAAAACACCTAAATAAGTTTATTATAGCATATCTTAACAACGTCATTATCTACTTAGAGAGTAAGGAAGAACATAGAGAACATATTAAGTGGGTATTAAAGAGACTATAGGAAGAAAAGATGCTAGTAGCAATTAAGAAATACAAGTTCTTTACAAGGAAAACCAATTTTATAGGATTTATTATCAAACTAGGGAAAATCAGCATGGACCTAAAGAAAGTTAAAGCTATAGTAAGTTGGCAAGAACCAGAGAATGTTATATAGTTAAAATTGTTCTTAGGGTTTTATAACTACTATAGGAGGTTTATAGCATAGTAGTTAAAAAGCATTAAGCTATTTACAAGGTTAATAAAGAAGGAGAAACCATAGGTTTAGGGTAGTAAGCAAAAGAAGCTATTCTAAAAACTTAAAAAGTTATTTACCTAAGAACCAATCCTCAAGATCTATTAACCAAAGTTAGAAACGGTTGTTAAGACAAACGCATTAGACTTTACACTAGGAGTATATTTACTACAGAAGCACTAGGATATATAGCATCCAGTAGCGTATTATAGTTAAAAAATAACACCACTAGAGTTAAACTACGATATCTACAATAAGGAGTTATTAGGTATAGTTACAGCACTTAAGAAATAGAGAGCGTTCTTATAAGGCACAGAGAAACCATTTGTGGTTAAAACGGACTATAAGAACCTTATAGGATTCCTAATAACAAAGGAACTCAACCAAAGATAAGTTAGATGGGCGGAAATGCTTATAGAATACCATTTCAAAATTTAGCATACCAAGGGTACAGACAACGCATAAGCAGACGCTTTAAGCAGAAAAGCTAAATTATAAAATAATGAAAAGCCGTTAGGAGCTTTATTGCAAAAGGATCAAAATAAATTAATTAGGTATAATTATCCAAGGATTACAGTAACTAAAGAAAGTTAGGTTTATAAATCACCAAAGAGTAATTAGATATAAAAGATCCAAGAAGCATAGGTAGAGAATCTAAACTTAGAGCAATATAAGAATAGAGAAGTAACGTATATACCTAAGTCTGTTATAAAAGAATTTGTTAAGGAATTCTATAAGGGAATAATATAAGGATATAATAGGTCTATAGGACTAGTGTTAAGACTTTAGAAGGAGTATATTATTTAAGAAATCTAGGGATTAGCAAAATAAGTTATAAAAGAATATCCAAATTGCTAAAGAAACAAACCAACGAGATATAAGCCGTATAGAGGGCTACAACCTATCAAGACACTAGGAAGACCATGGGAGGTTATATTATAAGACTTTATTGTTAAGTTACCAAGGTTAAAAGATCCTATTATAGAATAAGATTATAACGCGATTTTAGTAATAGTAGACAAGCTAACAAAGTAGGGATACTTTATAGCATGCACTAAAGAGATATCAGCAGAAGACGTCGCTAGAATCTATATAGAGGAAGTATTTATAAGACATAGAGCACTAAGCAGAATTATATCAGATAGAGATCCAAGATTTATAGCAGCGTTTTAGGAAGTATTTCTAGTAGAATAGGGAGTTTACGTAGTAACCTCTACAGTATATTATCCGCAGACGGACGGATAAATAGAAAGACTAAACTAGATACTAGAACAGTATCTAAGGCATTATATCAATTATATACAGAATAATTGGGTATTGTTATTACTAGTTATATAGTTTATATACAATACAACACCATAAAAAGGAATGGGGATATTACTATTTAAGGCGAATTATGGGTATAAGCTAAGAACATTATTATCACCATATTAAGCAAAGAAAACGAGTAGCATAGCTAAGCAAAGAATGGAGATATTAATGAACCTTCATACAGACCTTATGGAAATAGCTAAGTTAGTATAACAAAGGATAAAAAGGTACTATAATACTAAAAGATCTAAGGGACCAGATCTAAAGGAGGGAGATAAAGTGTAGCTACTATACAAAAATTTCAAGAGTTAACGACTAAGTAAGAAGTTAAACCATATCAGACTAGGACCTTTTAAAGTTAAGCAAAGAATTTTATTAGTTATATATAAGTTAAACCTACCAGCCAAAATGAAGATCTACCCTATATAATATATCGCGATGCTAAAACCAGTACACAGAGATATTAAGCCACCAGTTTACAAGGCAAACACGTATAGAGGGCAAGAAAAAGACAAGTAGTAAGTTTTAAAGATTATTAGTTATAAGAACGTAGATAATGAAATATAGTACAAAGTAAAGTAGATAGGCTATAGTGAGACTACCTAGGAACTACTAAGTAACTTAAAGAACGCTATAGGAAAGGTATAGAAGTATTAGAAGAAAGCAGGTCAGGCAGCATTAATAAGAAAGGATCGCCAAAAAATAAGTCGCCTAAGGGGGACCTAAAAGGAGCAATTACCAAGCTACTTGGAGTTGTTTCCCTTATAGGAGGAGAGCCAGTCCTTTTATCACCTAGCTTAGACAGACCCTATTAAACCAGTTTCTACTCCTTAAAGCAAACCTTCTTATATACACATTTAAGGCGTTAAAGATAAGCATAAGCCAGACATTAAGCTTTAAGGACATATATGGACTCTTTAAAAACACGTTAAACCTTAAGCAGCGCAAAGGCCAGTTCACTATTAAGTTTCTTAGCGGTAGATTAAACATAAGACCCTATAATAAGTTACTTAGGGAACCCAAAGACTGTTAAGAGTTATAGGACGCGCATACTTAGCGTTAGAGATAGAGCGAACGTTACAAGACGATTAAACATTTGCTTTAGTATACTCCAAATAAGAGGACGGTTGTTAAGACAAAAGGCTCGCCAACGTAATGTAAACCAACCCCTTTTTTATACAGTAAGAATATAGAGACGGCATTATCTCACCCAGAGATAAGATTGTAGCAACAGTGCAAGACCAGCAAGCTATAAAAGAAGAAGAAGAAGCTTTAGGTATAATAAGTAAGAATATTAACCAGACTAATTAAACAGACATTACACCTCTAGTAGACAACTTGGAGATATTAGGAATCTTTAAGGACGAAAATAAAGAGGAGGGAGATAGTGTTACGGACAGCTTAAGTATAATATTATAACTACTTAGAGAAGAGTTGGAGGAAGCTAGTTGGTTAATATAGGCACAGTCTAGGATGGATCCGGTAGAACCATATAACGAGAAATGGTAGCCGAGGTCACGTAATATAATTTATATAATCTGTGTAATCTGTATAATCTATAACAGAGTAAATAGAGCACACATACCTCACAAAGCAAAGGGATTTCTTAGGCGTATAGTTATGTATTTAATGGACCACAGTCCCTACCCAGATAGTTCTCTTTTTATAGTAAATCTCAGAATACAATTAGAGTTAATCTATTAGGCAACCACTCTACCAGTTATTATTATATTATTGAACCGTTCTTACCTACATACCTAGCCCAATAATAGGACCCACCGTAGTTCCTGCTACAAGGTTCCGTTACATCGTCTCATAACACCACCTTAGCCTTATAATTATATAGATCCAGTTATTAATAAAGTAAAAGAGATAGCTAAGCAACTATAAGCCGCTGGAAGGATTCGTGAGGTTATAAATATTTAGAACTTTATTAACCCTCTAGGTAAGGAAGTAGAGGATTTAACGGAGGATCTTATTAAGTATATAGCAGAGCTCTACGCTGGGCCCAATCACAATATAGAAATAGATAAGGAGGACGCCTAATAACCTTAAATTAAGCTTAATAAGGCGCTAGAGGCTTTGCGAACGCTTTAATTATATAAGGAACAATAGGAAGATAGTAATAGAGAGGTTATTGTAACTCTATTAAGGCACGATCGTTAAATTTAAGAACAACAACTTCAAAACACTAAGCAAGTGGCGATTACCTCTTTTTTTAGTAGAGCCAGCCACCCAATTACGGCTTCGCGCACGTAGACACACAATACCATACTATAATTTTGACTTTTGGTGTATCTTATATACAAAACCTAAATACAACGATACCTTTAGTATTACGATACGCTTGGCTGCAGAAGCCGTATCGTACTAAGGAGTTTTGCCTATAGTAGAGACTAGAAACGCCGCCAACGCGTGCTAAGAACTCAATTCGGATGCAGCGTATGTAGAATTCCGTTCTATCCCTTAACCCGCTGGTGGACAATGCTTGGGCCTAAAAACTGGCCCGAGCGTTGTCCACCAGTGGGTTAAGGGATAGAAAGGGCGACTCTCCACCAAGGATTAAGTGTAGATATCAATATATATAATTTGTTAAGCTTTATATTTCTTATCACGGCTCTAAGATTTTCACAATTTAATTAGCTAGAGATTATCGATAAGAATAGGGTATATTTTAACTTTATAAGGGATAAAGTATAATAAAGCCTTATAGGAAATACTACGGTAGACTTACTAATAGGCTAGGTATATAGGCAAATAAGAAGTTAATAATATAATAATAACTAGTAGAGTAGTTACCTAATAGATTAACTCTAATTATATTCTAAGATTTACTATAAAGAGAAGAACTATCTAGGTAGGGACTATAGTCCTTTAAATATATAATACTGCGCCTAAGAAATATTAAGTATATAAGGTATATGAGGTATATGAGGTATATAACATTTCTTATAGATTTTATAGATTTTATATACTAAACTAGTAATATGATCTATTATATAACTTAGTTACCCCTTTATTAGCGACCTAGTTAATTAAGGCATGTATATGGTAAGAGGGTCACGCAAGCCTATATAATTGGATTGTCTATTAATAAGGATCTAAAGTTAGAGAAAGGAAAGAAGAGGGACAAAACCGCCGCTTAAAGTTTTATAAGATCCTCTAGTTATATAACTACAATCTGCCATATTCTGCTAGTACTATAATATTACCCCCCCTTCCAAAAAAGCTTACCCTTAGGCTTTATATATCCGTATTACCTCTATAGGGCGTTTCTATCTTTATACTCTATAGACAACCTATTATCCTTACTATACTAGCATTATATCTACTTATCTAAGTACTTTAGCGGTCTAGGTTTGTTAGGGTAACGGCTATAGAACTCTTATAACTTATAGGGACTCCCTATAAAATTCCATATAGGGTACTAGGTAGGGTCTAGATTATATCCTTTTTAATTTATATAGTACTTTAGTGTTTCCCTTATAAGTTTACAGGCTAGTATTTATTTAATTTCCTATTTATTATTGCCGTTAACTTAAATTAGTAGGGGCGGTTTATTCTTTTATCTAGGTAATAGGTTATTTATAGCTTTCTATAGCTTATCTAGTAAAAAGATAGGGTAGACCTTAATTAAATCTGGGAGCTTTACTTTATATAAGTTGCCTCTCTTTTTAAGGACCTTATATAGTTCTACTATCTAATAGTCTAGCTTACGGCTAGGCCGTTCTATTTTTTAGTTCTTTATTATAACCTAGACCTTATTACCTATAGTAAAGTCAGGCTTACGGCCCTTCTAGTCTTTCCCAGTTAAAATTTATATAGGGTAAATACCCTATTTCCAGCTAGATAGGTGCAAATCCTATAGAGTTATAGGGTAGGGTAGCCTGTATATAGTCTATTAGAGGTAGTAGTTTGGCCTAATTATCCTAAAAGTAGTTAATAAAGGGTTAGAGCTCTGGTTTAAATACTGGTTTATAATCTCCATCTAGCTATCTATCTAGGGGTAGTATACTATAAAAAGCTTTAGCTTAATGCCTAGGATTTGGGTAAACTCGTGTCATAGTGCTATAATGCTAATAGGCTAAATAACTACATTGTGGTATGAAGAGGAGAAGGAGGTAAAAGGGGGTATTATATATAAACAGTAGGGGCAGCCGCCAAGGCGCTAGTGGTGGGCCAGCCAATAGTAGGAAACAGTACGAGACAGTACGCGTTAGGACTATGCCATAACAGTACTCCCCTCCCTAGAAGGTTTAGTCCCTAAACCAAACAAGTAACCTATTTTCGCTATAAAGATGTCACTTCTGCTTACCGCCCTTAACCGAGCTAATAGCGATTTTCTATGCCGGGTATAGAAAATCTTAATTAGTCAGCTTAACGAATAAAATCGGCAGAACTTCACACCGCCACTGCGTGGCGCTTCTTGGCAAAAAACCGACTAATTAGACAACTTTAACCGGCGGTCAAAGTTCCATAAGATCTTAACCACTATAAATTACCTTCGTGGTTAGCTACGGCCTTGGCGTAGCTCTCCCTTATCTTATACCTAGTCTGGGAGTCCTGGCTTCTTAGGGTGTTATTTATAGAACCTTAGTAGTGCACGCTCGCACCCTTTTAGGGATTTCTCGGGTTCCCAGGTTTTCTCATTATAGTATTTCTATTTAATATAGTATGTTAAGCCATACTCGTCTATTTGTTTATTATATATATTAAGAATCTTTTTAAATTCCCACTTGTCTGTAATATTGCCGTCATTATCCCTTTTAGCTATCCTGCCTATAATATTACAACGTTCCTTTTTGTTAATATGTGCTTAACTAAAGATCTCTTTAGGGAACCAGAGGCGGACTTTTAAAGTATAGAAAGACTTATTAACATGGATATAGTCTAGGAGGTTAACTATAACTACTTCTCTATAGGCAGCTAAGACGGGCTAGGGTCCGTCCTAGTTATTATCCCACTTCCTCTTAGGCCGGTTGGTCTTTATATTTTCAAGGCTAACTATAACCATGTCATCCTTTTTAAATATTATACCTTTATCTCGTTTTATATTAGCGTTGTCTTTATATCATCGCTAGGAGATACAAGCTAGGGCTTTAAGCTGGGTTAAGATGCGCTTAAAGCGGTTAGTAATAGTATTAGCTTATAGGTACTCCTTCTTTATATATACAGACAGGGCTGATGGCTGGGGGCCTATTAGTTTGACGCCTAGACGTAGGTTATAGCTATAGTTGGCAAAGAATAGTAAGATTTCTGTGGTCTCATTAACCTAGTTATTTATGGTAAACTCGGCAAGGGGGAGCCAATCTACCTAGTTATCTTAGGTGAAGCTTACAAAGGCGCGTAGGTACTTATTTATTGCTATATTAACAATCTTAGTTTGACTATCCATTTTAGGGTGCCATGCGGAGCTGGGGCTTAGGGTTACCTTTAGGCGCTAGTTTAGGCGACGCCAGAAGTTAAAAACAAATAAAGAGCCTCTATCGGAAACGATAGTATTTAGAGCGCCGTATAACTTATAGATAGTATAGATAAATGCTTTAACGAGCTTCTTAGTATCTAGGCCAGTGACAGAAATAAAGTATCTTATCTTTATTAGGCGGTTAATAACAACAAAGATATATCTATATATTTTGCCGTTATAAAGGCACTTAGGCAGGTTAATGACGTAGTTAATAGAGATATTAGTTTATGGGCGGACTAGTAGTTCTAGTGGTTTTAGAAAACCAGGCGGTGCTAAGCATAGGGTCTTTATACGAAAGTAAAGAGCGCAGTCTTTTACAAAGGTAGCCGTGAACTGTAAAATACCTGGCCACTAATATATTCGATTAAGAAGGTCTAGTGTCTTAACGCGGCCCGGGTGACCCATAGGGCCTAAACTATATATACGGTGTATAACTTCTAGTTGGAGTTCATATAAATCAGGGACAAATACTCAATTCCTGTAGTAGATTAGGCCGTCAATAATTAAATATTTAGATTTATTACAGCGGAGCAGCTTCCTAATCTGCTTAGACCAATAGCGTGCTTTATAGTCTTTCTATTTATATAGTACAGCTAACATATTCCTAGCGAGTTTGTTCTCTTTATAGGTATTCTTAATAAGCTCCTTAAGGGTTTTTTTCTTAGGCTCTGGGTCCATTACTACAATAAAGTCTTTAAAGCTCTAGTCTTGGGATTCGCTCAGTAGTTCTTCTAGGATAGTAGGGTCGACTTTCTTTAGTGGTAAAACAACACGGTCTTAGTGTTGTAGACATTCATTATTAGCATTAGCAGGTGCAACGCCTGGGAGGCGGCTAAGAGCGTCTGGGATTGTGGCTTTAGTGCTGGGCCTATAGGTAATAACAAAGTTAAATTAGGAAAGGAACTTAGCCTAGCGGACTTGGCGCTAGTTTAGTTATTTTATTATTATAAAGGTCTAGAGGTTCTTATAGTCCGTAATAATTTTAAACAGCTACTTAGTTCCTTATAGTTTGGGACGCTATTTTTTTAGTACCTTAACGATTGCTAGGAGCTCCTTATTATATATTTTATAGTTATATTTAGGGGCTAAGTGCTTAGCAGAGAAGAATGCGACTAGCTTAAGCTTGTTACTTTTATTGGCTTAATAGAGCACTCTATCTAAAGCCCAGTTTAAGGCGTCTGTCTCTACTATAGTCTTCTTCGTGTAGTTGTAATACGCTAGGACCGGTGCTTTAGTAAACGCTGTTTTTAGGGTCTAGAATGCCTATACTTAATTAGGGCCCTATAACCAGCTAATACTCTTTTTTAGTAGCCTGGTCATGGGTTTAACTACCTTAGAATAGCCTTAAATAAATTATTAGTAGAAGTTCGCGAAGCTAAGAAATTGCTATAGTTCCTTAACTAATGTTGGGTCCTTCTATTCCTATAAGGCCTGCACCTTCTTAGGGTCCATGGTTATGCCATTAGTTAAAATAATTAAGCCAAGGTATTTTATTTTGGTAGCATAAAACTTAAACTTATTAATATCGATTTGGAGTCCAGCATTACCAAGTCTCTAGATAATTTTATTTACGTGTTTTATATGCTTGGCGCGTATTTTTAAGAAGATAAGGACATTATTAAGATATACAGTATAGTAGTCATTAAGGGCGTTATATAAAATATAGTTAATATAGTTTTGGAACATAGTAGGCGCGTTATAGAGACTAAACAGTATAACTAGCATCTTATAGAGTCCAAACTAGGTAATAAATACTATAAGCCATTTATAGCCTTCCGCGATCTGGATCTAGTTGAACGTAGCAATTACATTAAGCTTAGTAAAGCACTTAGCACTATAGAGTGCGTTAAGTGTCTTACGGACTAGTAGCAGTAGGTATTGGTTCTTAATAGTAACTATATTTAGGCCTTGGTAGTTATGGTAGATTTATACACCACTACCAGGTTTCGCTGTAAGGAGGAGTGGTACGGCGGCTGGTAAGGTTAATGTCGGTATACTCGCTTTATCAACGTGCACGAATATCACTTGTAGTGGTACGTATGCGGTGTTGAAGTTGGTAGTTGATTGTTGTCTAGAAGAAAGGGGTTACTCCAAGGTCAGACCAGTTAGTCTTGCTTCGTAGTCTCGTGACTACGTCACGTGATTAACGTTCCGACAGTTAATTTATAGATAAAACCCTTATCCAGTATCTTATCAATCTACTTCTTTACACAGCTAAGTTCAGCGGGTAAGAGTGGTCTGTTTTTATAGTACGGGGCCTGCTTTCCTGGTATAATCTTAATTTTGTAGTCCCATAGTTGGTAAGGGGGCAGCTTATCTACGTTCTTAGGGAGGAAGTATTTAATATATTTATAAAACTCTTTTAGTAAGCATTACAAAATATCCTTATAGGTTAATCCTAGTTTGCCTTTTAGGAATTTCTTAACATTAGTGTTAACTATCTTCTGGCGTAAAAACTTAAACTTGGTTTTTGGGTTTATCTTAAGAAAGTTATAGAAATAAGGGGGTAGCGCTTTATAGGCTTCCTCTATTATATAATCGCCTTTTATTAGCCGGCAGAAAGACCTTTTTAACAGGTTTAATACTTCTATTAGGCCTATAGGTAGCTCCTTAAGTAGCTATTAGTATTCTTCTTATTTAACCAGTTCTACTAGCTCCGCCATATAGATCCTTATTACCTTTACGCCTTTTTATTTATAGAACTGGGTAAAATTAACGGTATAAGTGCATTTAATGTCGTCTAGGTTAGGGCGTATCTAGTTCTCTAGTGCTACGGCTAGGCTAGCACGGCTTAGTTGGCCCAGGGGGGCGGAAACAAGGCGGCGGCCTTACACAGTACGCGCGGGAGACGGGTGTAAGGTTAGGCGTTATAGGGGGGAGGTCTTAATTACTCTGGTTTCGGTCTTAGCTATAACGCCCTTAGCTGTTATACGTGCGGTTATATATACATATAGTAAATAACTTAAAGTTGGGTGTCTTATTAGCTAACCTAGGTTAAGCGGGTGTATGCGGGGGACTTATAGTTCTAGCGGTGTTTATTTTTTTGGGAATAGGACAGTAGTCCAGTCTTCTAGAATCTCTATTTTATTTACTGCGTATATTGGCTTACTAGTATCAGGCACCTCTTCTACTATCGGCTAATAGTATCTAAGCGTTGGCCGTGCAATGCGTCCACATAGTGCTACTCGGTCACAGTTAGGAATATACTATAGGAGACAGTTATAGGCATAGTAATTAGAGTTAAAATTAAGCTTTAGAGTAGGGAAGTCTGGTTTTAGGTTATACTTTTTAAGCTAGGGCATTCCAAGAATTACTAGTATTAAGGGTAATAACTTCGTAATATAGAAGAGTATAGATTCTATATAGTGGCCGATTATTATTCTTGCTGTAAAGTAGTGGGTAATAAAGCTAGATAGGAGTCCATTAGCAAGGCAGAGTGGTTTTGAAACTAGGAGTCTTTTTGTTATAATATTATGCTTTTTTATAAGTAAGTCTTCGTCTGCAAACGCTAGTGCTATACTACCACTGTTAACGAGGCTTACTGTTTTAATGAAAACTTATAGAAGTGGGTTATGTAGTAAGGAGAGGTAGGTCTAAATAAGGATGGCATTCCTATTATTATTTACTATTCTAAGGTTAAGTGGCAGCTAACTTAGAATAAAATCTAACTAATCTAGTAGTATAGATCTAATCCTTTTGTCCTCCTCCCTATATAGTTCTAACCCTTAAAGGCGACTTAGTCTAAGGGTTAGTCTTTTAATAACTAGATTGTAGGGCTTAGCTAGTAGCTATAGTCTTAGCTGGTATATCCTAACATATCGGTCTCTGACGGTGTATATATGCTAGGGGGTACTTCGCTAAGGATATAGCCGGTCTTACGGTTAGTAGCGGCATAGAGCACTTGTCTATAGTTTATATACGGGACCATTAGCTAGGGCTATATTAGGAAAGGGAATTATGGGGGCGGGTCTCTATATCCAAACCCATATCCCTATCCGTGGTTGTCGTTTTGGTTACCAATCCCTCTACTAAAGAATCCGCCGCGGCTAGGAAGGGGATTTAGGTTTATTTTAGGGTTGTAAGCATTTTTCTAGTAGCCAGGTTAACTATATGCTAGGCAGAGTCTGTTATCCATATAATATCTTCGGACGTCGTTAGGGAGGTTACTACTACCACTACCAAATTTAACGGCGTTAAGGTCTATTAGGTTATTCTATAGTGCTAGTACTAAGGTATTGTTATTAGGTAGTATAGGTCAATAGCCGCCAGTAGTACTTAGCTTAGTGGTATTTAGCTTAGTATAGTGGGCGTGGTTCTATAGGTTATAAGTAAACACATCCATTTGCTTACTCCAGCCCTTATAGTTAGTATCATTAATTTTACGGCTAAGGGTAAGGGCTAAGTCCTTTATCTTAGACAAAATATTCTTCCTAAGTAGATCCACCTTTTATTTCTTAGTCTTGTTTGCTTTTATTATTAACTTATTAAGCTCTACTTTTTAGGACTAGTAATTATGCTTACCTTGGCTTAAGGTGTCTAATTTATTCTTAGCCGCTTAGGTTATATCCATGGTCTTATAGTGCTTCTTTATATACGCAAATATAGACTCTTGGTTAGAGAAGGCCTATTTACTTAGGTTGTTTGGGTATATATATAGCATATTAAGGCTATGCTTAACATAGTTATAAGCCTTATCTGTTAGCATGTCTAACATATAGAGGACTTCGTCCATTAGGGTCTTAAAGCACTTTGCATCTCTACGGAAAACGCCTTAGATCTTTGTTTCCTATATTTCAAATTTTTCTTGCTTTTTAGTTGGCGATCCCTTACCATCAAATAGGGTAGGGTCTTTTACTTTACGCTTTTTTCTATAGGGCTTAGCTAGGGGAGGAGAGCTAGTAGCGGTGTTCTTATTGGTAATAGTTTGGGTAAGTGTAGTAATCTGAGAGCTTAGGCTTTGTATAGTCTTAGTATATACCAAAGCTTGCTGTTTATATTGCTTTATACGTAGTTTAAGTGTCTTAAGGGAGTTAATTCTGTGTTAAGCTTCTTTAAGTTAGGACTTTACAGTCCAGCCTTTATTATAGACTATTTAGAGACCGCTCTTGACGCTAGTCAAAAGGGTTGTATATATAAAGAGGTGCTAAAATATTCCTGCTATATTAAGGTCCTTGGGGTACTCTAAACCACTCCTAATTGCCCAGGCAATATTGGTATAGGAGGTATCAAAGAGGCGGGCGAGCGCTTCGCGTATATTCGCCAACGGGGTATTCTAGTCACCCATTTTAGGGGATCTAGGCAGGATAATTAAAATCTATAAGGCTGGCTGTAATGCTAAAATTATCTAGGACAATACTAAGATTGTTTAAAACTGTACTAAAATTATCTAAAACTGTACTGAGATTGTCTAGGACTGTGGTATAGTGTTATCGGTCGCGCCAGGTCGCGATTATACTGGGAAAATAGGGACAGTGGACTGGGGAGAATAAAGATCGTAATAGGGCGCAAGAGGAGATACCATAAACTGTCACAGTGCTATAATGCTAATAGGCTGAATAACTACATTGTGGTATGAAGAGGAGAAGGAGGTAAAAGGGGGTATTATATATAAACAGTAGGGGCAGCCGCTAAGGCGCTAGTGGTGGGCCAGCCAACAGTAGGAAATAGTACAAGACAGTACGCGTTAGGACTATGCCGTGACAACTCGTTCTAGAAAGCCAATATAAACTATAGCCTATAATTGGATATAATAGTATCTAGTAGTCCGTAAATTTAGTAGACGTAGTAGATATATAGTTAGGCCGCCTTTTTAGTATTAATGTTTTTATAATAAGGGATTAAAAACAGGCGCTTGCTAAAGTGGTTAACTATAACTATAGCTATATTATATCCGTTATAGTCTATAGGTAGCTTATAAAAGTCTATAGAAATATACTGCTAGGGCGCTTTAGTATTAGGAGTGGTTTTAAGAGTCCTAGGGTCTTATCTTATAGAATTATAGACCTATAGCAGTTGTTATAGTTTTATACGTAGCAATTAATATCTATAACTATTCTAGGCTAGTAATAACGGTTACCAATAATCTTATAGGCCTTATTTTTCCTAGGGTAGGCCATAGAGATCTAAGTATGCGCTTTAGTAATAAGCTAAGTCTATAAGTTCTGTTCCTTAGCTACTACTAGCCATTTCTTATACTTTAGTAGTCCATTTTTAAGGGACTATAGACTAGTAACGCCCTTTACCTTTTTATAGTACTCCTATAATAAAGGGGCCGTAAAATTTGCTTATAGTAGCTTATTAATAAGGTTAAGTTCTATAGTGTTAATAGGACACATCTTAGCCTTTATGGGGTTTATATTTAGTTCTACCTATATTTAGAAGTTAAGGTGCTCTAGTTATAGTAGCGTCTAGGTCCGTAATATAATCTTTATAGCTATCTAGTTATCTAGGTCTTATTTACGCCTTATAAGGGCATTTATATAGTTAGTTACGCCTAGCTTATATATAATTAGGAAGTTAAACTAGAATAAAATATCCGCCTAGCGTACCTACAGGGCCGTAAAGTCTTTAGTTGTTATAAAGTATTCTAGGGCCTTATAATCTAAGACTACCTAAATAGGTTTAGGGGTCCCCTTTAGCTATATACGCTAGTAATAAAGGCTGAAAATAATAGCCAGTATCTCTTTATTATGGATATAGTAATTTAGCTTAGTATTTATTATAGTCTTTAAATAGTATATAATAGGGTGCTATTCTCTATTTAGCTATTTCTGGAAATAGACGGTAGCTATTACACTATCTAAAGCATCTATTTCTAATATTAAGGGCCGTTCTAAGTAGAAATGGGCTAGTAGCGGAGTAGAGACTAGCCGTTTTTAAAGTTTATCAAAGGCCTTTTTGCATACATTATTAAAATAAAAAGGTTAGTTCTTTTTAGTAAGGTAGTTAAATGGCCAAGCAATCCTACTATAGTCTTTAATAAAGCATTAGGAGAAGTTATAGAAACCTAGAAATAACTATACCCCCTTTATAGACCTTAGGGATTCCCATTAATTAATTATAGCTATTTTTTCTAGGTCTGCCTTAATTCCATCTATACTAATAATAAACTCTAGGTACTTAGTACGCTTAATACTAAATTCTATCTTCCTAATATTAGCCTAGAGATTAGCTTTGCAAAGCCGTTATAGGACTTTACGGATATATTCCTTATAATCTAGTTTATCTTCTAAGTAAATTATAATATTATTTAGATAGGCTATGTAGAAGTTATTAAGGTAGTTAAAAAGTACGTTATTTATATACCGCTAGTATATAGCTAGACCGTTAGTCAGTCTAAAATGTAGTACTTTATATTTATATAATCTATAGCAGGTTTAAAATATAGTAAAATTCTTAGATCTAGGATATATTCTAATTTAGTAAAAGGCCTAGCGGATATTAAGCTTTATAAATTTTTTAGCCTTACTTATATAGGCTAGTGTTTCTTTAAGTATAGGTAGCGGATATTGGTCTTTATAGGTTATATAGTTTAGTTTATAGTAGTTAATACAGAAACAGAGTCCGCTATTAGGCTTTTTTATAAAGAAAATAGGTAAGGTAAAGGGGACTTGGCTAGGCTTAATAAAGCCCTTATTAAGGTTATTAATAAGGTACTACTTAGTGGCCTATAGCTTATTAGTAGATTACTAGCAGAGGGGGCTATAGCTAAAGGTATTTTCTTTATCTGGCTTAATCTTAATCTTATGGTCGTATAGTTAGTAAGGTAGGAGTATATTAGATACTGCCTTAGAGAATATATCCTTAAATTCCCGGTATTAGCGAAGTAGTTTTTATTCTACCAGCTCCCTATTTATAAGCTTACTTTCCCTACTAAGCTAGTTATAGGCTAGGGCCTCCTTATCTTTAATTATCCGGTTAATTTTATATAAGCTAGTTATAAAGGTAACGGTATTAAGCCGTTTTAAGTTCTGGTAGAACCCTATAGCGCTAATATAGCAGATATTAACTGGTAGAAGATTTATAGGTTTCTTTATAGACATTTTATAAACTATATTTTGTAGTTAAGGGTTTATAGCCCTCCTTAGCTCCTATTTTATCTTTTATAAGTTATCTTTTTAGTTTATATATTTAGTACAGTATCTAATATTTCTTACTATTCTTTATAGCTATATAGGGCCTAATCTAACTAGCTTATTACTAGCTTCCTAGGTCCCTAGTACTAGTAGAGTAATATTAATAGTTAGGGAGCGTTATAGTATATAGATCTATTACGGATTAAGCTATATATCTTTCTTAAATGCCTAGTCCCTATATAGAGCATCGGCCTAATAAATGGTGTCTATCTATAGCCGTATAAGGTTTTCTATTATAATACTAATTTCCTTTATAAAAGAAGGGGTTAGAGGTAGAGTTTTAGGCTAGATAAGCTATAGGCCTAAGTAGGCTAGCTATTTTCTTCCTAAGATTATATTATGGCTCCCTAGGTCTATAATAAGAAAGGGGATGTTATACTACCTTTATCCGTCTATGTAAAGGTAAATCCATAAGATAGTTATAATAGGTGGCCCTATCTGTCTATTATACCTATAAATATAAATTAGTTTAGGCAGTTCTTTAAGGGGTATATTTAAAAGGTTAGCTAGCTTTATAGTATACTAAGTGTTTATTAAGGTAAAAGTATTTACTTTAAAGTTAGCTAAAGTAGAGGTTAAAACTTAATATTTATTATGGAATAAAGTATAAAGGATAGTATAGCTTCTTTTACTAACTAGCTAACCTAAATTAACGTATAATATATTAATCCCTTTTAACCCTAAAAAGGAGTCTTTCTTTAAGGTTCCTCTTTTTCTAACTTTGCGCTATCCTCCTATATTAATAGAACTTTATCTATTTTTACCTTTATTAGGCAGTCCTAAGTAAAGTAGTCCTTTTAGCCGCATAAAAAGTAAGCTCCTTAATTGCTAAGGGCCTATTTATAGGGGTTGCTATATATAAGCTGAGTATATGCTAGACCTATAGTAGGGCTAGCTGGCGGCTAGCTGCTAAATTAATAGCGGGCTGTATAGCTAGTACTATAGAAGTTATTAATTATACTAGGGCACTACAGGCCATTCTTATAGCGCTTATAGTCTGGTTTAAAGAGTTTCTAGCTTTATACCGCTTAGCTTACGCCTTAATTTAATAGAGGCCTTAATTAATAGCTAGGCAGTAGTCTATAAGTACCTTTAGCGTCTATATTGTAGTAAAAACTAGCAGTATAACGCGCTATAGGTCTAGGGTAAGCTTAATAAAGAGGTCTAGCATTAGGTTTTTATAGGGAATTTAGGCTTAGCCGGCTAGGTGTAAAAAGTGGATCTAAAAGGCTAAAAAGGTCTCTATTGTTTTTATATTAAGGGCTTTATAGTTAAGGCGGGCGTTTTATATCTTAAAGGGGTCCTTATAAATAGAAAATAGGTAGTTAATTATCTCTTCTCTAAAGAGGAAGGGGTTTACTAAGTCCTGGGCGTATCGCGGACATAGATATATCTATATATCCCCACTAGTACGGCTGAAGATATAGGCCATCTTAGCTTAAGTATTAGGGAAGTAGTCCATATTAACTTTAAGCTTATCTTATAGTTAAAGCTTCCAATTATTAAATATAGGGTTAGTTCCATCTATAAGCAATAAGGGGTCTATAATCTTTATAGACCGCAATAATACTAATACCATATGTTATACTAAGGCCTTAAGGACTATAGCAAGTCTTTAGGTGTGTAATAACTCCTTACTAGGCATAGAAGTGTCTCTAATTTTAAGCAGCTCTTAAAGCCATTTAATTTTAGTATTAGCTACTATAAGTTCTTCCTAGGGGGTTAAGATAGCGACTATTTTACTATTAAAGGTATTTATAGGTTCTATAGCAGCCTTACCAGCTACTATATTTCTTAGTATAGTAGTTAAATAATTTCCAGTAGGTCTCTATAGGGGTTCTAGTCCGTGCGTGTTATTTAGATTATATTATATATGTCCTTTTAATTCTATCCTATTTTTAGGGTCTGGTTCTATTCTAGTAATATCCTTTAGGTCTGTTCCTATACCCTTATCCTATCCTTAGTCTATAGATATATTTAAATTCCTTCTTAGAAAGAAAGGGTAAATAAGCTTTAGATAATATTAGCGACCTAGTTAATTAAGGCATATGTACGGTAAGAGGGTCGCGCAAGCCTATATGATTGGATTGTCTATTAACGAGGATCTAAAGCTAGAGAAAGGAAAGGGGAGGAACAGAACTGCCGCTCGAAGTTTTATAAGATCCTCTGGTCACGTAACCATAATCTGCTGTATTCTGCCAGCTTTCTGCCGTATTCTACCAGTACCGTAACACCCTTATCCTATAGTTTAACTAGTTCTAACGCCTCCCGCGCCGATACTACTAGCTTGTTTATGTCTTCCCTAAGTAGTCGTACTACTGCTAATATAAGGTCTATAACATAAAGAGCTTATAGGCGTAGTTTTAGGGTAAATAACCACTAAACTCTTAAATTACTACTAAACCTTACTACTTTCTATTATTTAATTACTTTAAAAATAATATAAAGTATAAGCTTTTTTTTATTTTTATTTACTACTATAATATAAACGAACAACTACTAATTCTGTTATTGCGCTCCTATTGCGTTCCTATGTAACAGGACTAGCCTAGTTACAGTAGGAATGTCTCGGTAAAACACTTGACAGATAAACTTGACGCCTTGATTGACTTCTGCCAAGTTCTGCCAGATCAATTGAATTCTACCGAAGTCCGTCCACGTGCGCACGTGCGTACGCATCGACCAAGACCCCTGACTATTTAATTATAAGATTCTCTGGTTATTCCTTTCTCTTCTTTACGCAACGTCTTGTTCTCTTTAAGAGCTATATACCCTTAGATTTAGATAGAATTTATATTATTCCTTTAAATCTTCCCCAAAGCCTCTTCGCGCCCTTACATTACGTTATATTAAAAAAAAATAACTACTATTAAAATGGCAAACGAACCCGAATCCTCTTTAATAACTATAAGTATTATATCCCTAGTCAGGGAACAGTTGACCATAATGCAACAGTCCTTTATGGATGCCTTAGCTTAGCAGCGGGCTGCACTAGAAGCCCAGTATTAGTAATTAATGGAAGCACTCTATGAAGAACTCCGTAATGTCTAAGCATTTATATTAGAGACCCCAACACCGCCTATAAACGAAATTAATATAACTGTATCCGAACCTGGCCCTTTAAACGCGAACTTTAAACTAGTAATGGTAACTTAACCCATATCTGTAATAAATTTAATACCTATTATAAAATCCAAAAAGCTCCCTAATCCTCTAATGTTTAATAGAAATTAAAACGACCTACGTCCCTTTATAACTAAGCTCCGTCTTAAACTCTTAATAAACTATAACTAATACCCCACTGAAGCTAGCAAAATTAGCTATGGAATGTCTCATTTAAGTAAGGACGCTGCACAAACTATAGATCCATTCTTCTATAACGGCACCTTTATTAGTTTTAAAATCTTTGTCTCCCTACTAAAACGAACGTATAATAACACCAGCTGTGAACACACAGCTATTACTAAACTTGAAAACCTATAACAACAGAACTGAGAATTTACCAGCTTTTTTTTAGAATTTTTAGGCCTTATTGGCGAACTAGATTGGAATAAAGCTACTAAAGTTGCTGCTCTTTAATGAGCTATTTTGGATAAGATTAGAGCCTAGTTAGTAGGTAGGGAACTACTAAAAGACCTGCCTAAATTCGCTATAATATGTTAACAAATTGATAAGGACCTTTAATATAATAAACAAACTCGTTCTCTAAAGCCGACCATACCTTACGTTTAAAACTCTACGAAACCAATATATACCCCAAAACGCGATCCCTCTCCAAACCTAAAAAGTCCTATATATAACCCTATAGACCTTAATACCACTTAATCTTATATACCCTTGGGAACCAATAAACAAAGAACTTAAGCCATAAACGGAGAATGCTTTAGATGTAGTAAAAAAGGACATATTTAAAGGAATTACCAAACTTACCCTTTTAAAAAAGTCTGCTGTAGTTCCTCCTGGTCTTTAAATTGCACCCACTCTTTAAATCGCACTTATTCTTTAAGCTGTACTTACTCCTTAACCTGTACTCGTTCTATAAATTATACCTGGTTATTATAAAGCATCTTACCCTTAGCTAACTCGGAAAACAAATTATCCTAGGGCTAAGTCGCGCCTTAGGATAAGAAGTAGAAGAGTATAAGTATCTAGGCTCTTCTAGCGCTAATACATAATATAACTCCCTTAATGTACTTAGCGAAATTTAAACACTTAAAAAATGGAAGGAGGTATGAATTCTTATAGATAGCGGAGCTACTAGTATAGGCTTTATTAATATGAACTACGCGAAAACCTAATGCCTGAATTTAAAGAAACTCAATAAGCCCTAAGGCCTATAAGGCTTTAACGGCAAACCCTTAATATATAGCAAATTAACGCACTACGCTCTTATAAAAATGCGGATAGGCGAATACCTTAAATATATTTTCTTATTCATAACACCCCTAAAGCAATATAAGATAATACTTAGATATAGATAGCTAAAACGACATAACCCTTTAATTAGCTGGGTTAAAAAAACACTAAAATTCCGCATAACCTACTGCCGAAGTTATTGCTTAAAACACCACTAACCCTATAAACATATATAAGATTATTTAAATTTAATATAATATAAACTGCCCCTACTATAGACCCCAAACTAAAACAATACGGCTATAACTACTGATAGTAGTAAAGAATGTAAAGATGTTATACTAAAACCTCTTAAAATTTATATAATATAAGCCATACCTTTTATTTTATTAGCACAAAAACAAGACCATAAAATCTTTGCTGTAACTATAAAAGATATTAAAAAAGCACTAGAACTAAAGCAATATATTAACCCTTAACCTCTTATGCCCAAAGAGTACCACAATCTAATTAATAAGTTTAAGAAAAGATTTACAGACCAACTACCCCCATATTGGGATATACACAATTTTAAGATAGAACTTGAACCTAATATAACACTAAAGTTTGAACCGCTATATAGTATATCACAGGAAGAACTGCTTGTAATGTAATAATACCTCAATAAGTATCTAGAAAAAGGATTTATTTGCCCTAGTTAATCTCTATTCGCCTTACCTATACTATTTATTAAAAAGCTAGGAGGAGGCTTAAGATTCTATGTTAATTATTAAGCTCTAAATATAATTATGATTTGAAACTAATATCTAATTCCCTTAATCTAAGAGACGCTTAACTGCCTGGCAAAGGCACGATATTTTATAAAGCTTAATATAGTCGCTGCCTTTAATTGAATTCGCGTCTGAGAAGGAGACAAGAAGTATACAGCCTTTTATATATAATAGGGACTCTTTAAATACCTAGTAATGCTATTTAGTGTAAAGAACAGTCCTAGTATGTTTTAGCAATATATTAATAATACGCTTCGTAAATTCTTTAATGTATTTATTACCGTGTATATTAATAATATCTTAATCTACTCGTCTTTACTTTCTAAGTATTAAAAACATGTCCAAATGGTTCTTAAACATTTGCAAGATACAGGTTTATAATACAATATTAAGAAATGCTAGTTCTATATATCTAAAGTCATATACCTAGGCCTAATTATATCCTATAATGGAATTAAAATGGACCCTAAGAAGGTTGCTGCTATTATAAACTAGGGAAGCCCTAGTAACGTATAAGACATTTAAGGATTTCTAAAATTCGCAAATTTCTACCGTTGATTTATTAACCACTTCTTAAAAATTGCCCAACCGTTAGTAAACTTAATAAGGAAGAATATAAAATTTAAATAGACTGCTAGATGCAAATAAGCTTTTAATAATTTAAAATAACGCTTTACAACTACCCTAATTCTTGCTTACTTCAACCCTGACCTTAAATATATTATTGAAATAGACTTGTCTGATTATGCCCTAGGGGGAGTGTTATTATAGTATAATAAGAATGGTAAGCTATGTCTAGTAGCCTTTCTCTCCTAAAAGCTTGCCCCTACTAAATCAAACTATAAGATATATAATAAGGAACTACTTGCAATTATTAAATGCTTTAAACAATGGCGTCTAGAACTTAAAAGATCATTGTTCCTAATATACATATTAATAGACCACAAAAACCTACAGTATTTTATAATTATAAAGCAATTAATGTAACGCCAAATTTATTAGGCCGAATACCTCTTATAATTTAACTTTAAAATTATATACTAACCGGGCAAACTTAATTAGAAGCCTAACACATTAATATAATAATTATAAGACCTACCTGCAAACGCTTTAGATAAACGGATTATAAATTAATTATGGATCCTATTGCCCCCTAAATGTTTTAAGAAACTACGTCCTATATTCCTAGATATAGAACTCAATAGAAACAAATTAGAAATTAATAAATAGGAAATGGAAATTAATAAGCTAATAGAATACAAATATAAGAATAACATATGGATAGCAGATATAATAGAAGCAATTTAAATAGAAAAACAATAGTATAAAGATATTACACTCGCCAAATGCGAAATTTATAATAATTAACTATACTATTAACAGAATATGGTAGTCCTGAATTCTAAACCTTTACGATTTAAGATACTTAAATTCATACACAACTCTCCTATAGCGGGACATCCTAGCTATGCAAAAACGTACAAGATAGTCCAATGAGTATATTACTGGCCTATAATGCACAACTATATGCAAAAATACGTTTAAGTATACAGAACGTGTATTCATAGAAAGACTTCTTATATAAAGAAATAAGGAGTACTCTAACTATTGTTAATTCTAATATAAAGATAGCGTGATATCTTAATTAACTTTATAGTAGATTTACCTAGCAGCAACGGATTTATAAATATTATAGTAGTAGTTAACCGCCTTATAAAAATGCGACATATAATTCCTATAGACTTAATTAATATTATCTTAGTAGCTGAATGTTTTATTAAATATATCTTTAAGCTGTATAGACTCCCTAACTTAATAATATCCAACTATAGAAGCTAGTTCGTTTTAGACTTCTAGTAAGCTCTATATAAACAATTAAGTATATAAATACAACTCTTAACTGTATTTTATCTAGAGATAGATAGTTAAACTGAAATTATAAACGCGATTATAGAACAATACCTATAAATATACTGCTCCTACCTATAAGATAACTAGGAAAAGTGGCTGCCTTTAGCTGAGTTTACTGTAAATAATACGATAAACAAATTAATAGGTATAACGCCGTTCTACGCAACCTATGGATAAGACCCTTAACTTAGATTTAAACTATAACCTAAAATTAATGCAATAGGACCCACAATTAAACGGATTTAGTTAATTAATGTGTATAACTTTACTAATTAAATAAAGCAGTTAACGGAACTACTATAAAGTAAATTAACGTATACTTAAACGGTATAGGAATAGCATGTAAACAAAGGACAAGCTCCCGCGTAGGACTTTAAAGAAGGTGATATAGCTTACCTAAATACACAAAATATAAAGACTTAACGGCCCTTAAAGAAACTTAATTGGAAGTTTACAGGCCTATACTAAATTAAAAAAAAACTAAGCCTATACGCCTATAAGCTTAAACTGCTAACTAAGATAAAAATATACCTAATATTTTATATAAGCTTACTGCAACCTTTAAAAGGTAAACCTTTAACTTATAAAGTGCTGCCGCTACCTCCTATAATTATTAATAACGGTAACAGTTCTTACTTTATTAACTTAATTAATAATATATAATAGAAAAAATAATCTAAACAATTTAAACTTTTTATTAAGTGGGAAGGATATAAAATATAAACCTAGGAAACCTATAATTAGATTAAGGCCAACGCGCCTTCCTTAGTAAAAGAATTCTATAAGGACCATCCTTTGCGGCCTACTCTGGCTAAATAGATACGATATAAAGGCAAACAACTACTACCTAATACAAATATATAAAACTCAAATTTAAAAAGAACTTAAAATAAATTATAATATTCATAACGCGATTATGTAATACGTAAGATATTAAGGAACTTTAACCGGCAGTTAAAGTTATCTAATTAGTTAGATCTGCCTTGCCAAGACCACCACCTAACGCAAAAATATAACACGTAATAAAAAAATTATAAACTCTTAACTAAATTGAATTATTTTAAACCTTCGGTTAAAAGGGGGGGTACTATAATAGGACTAGCCTAGTTATAGTAGGAATGTCTTAGTAAAACACTCGACAGATAAACTTGACGCCTTAATTAACTTTTACTAAGTTCTGCTAGATTAATTAAATTCTACCGAAGTCCGTCCGCGTGCGTACGTGCGTACGCATCGACCAAGACCCCTAACTATTTAATTATAAGATTCTCTGGTTATTCCTTTCTCTTTTTTACGCAACGTCTTGTTCTCTTCAAGAGCTATATACCCTTAGATTTAGATAGAATTTATATTATTCCTTTAAATCTTCCCCGAAGCCTCTTTGCGCCCTTACATCCTATCCCATAAGCTAGTAGAGGCCACTTTGAAATGTGGCCTCTACTAGCTTATGGGATAGTATTATATACTTACGATATCATCAGTTCTAATAACTTCTTGTAACTTCCCAAACTCAAACCAGCTTTGCTGTCTTAATTTAGGTTGATAATTGCTAGAAACCCGCAAAGCCTAATTTCTCTAATAAGGCTTCACGTTATTTTTTATAGTCATTCATTTGATAGCATTTCCCCAATCACAAAAGTTTAAATCACCTCTACTCACGGGAGAAAACCTTACAAAGGGTTCAGAAATTTACATCGGCTTCATTATCGCAACATTCATAGTCACTCCTAATTCATCAATCAAGGGCGCGCACGCAAAGGCCTTTCGCCTTCCAAGCGAAGTGTATCGATTCGAATTCGGTTAGCCGTAAAGAGTTAGTGTGTTGTACTGAAAAACTACCGTCAGCATCTATAAATCCTGGCAATCAGCTATTATCTCTTAAGGGTTTATTATTTACAGAACGGTTCTTTAAGATAACATCAGAGTGCTTTCATCGTGCATCTTTTATTGTTCTCAGGAAAACCGAACTCTAAATTATTATCACACATAACTATATATTACACACACATGAGATACCACAAGCTATTTCAACGATGTATCTGACCCTTACTGCGCAAGCTTGCAAAGCTTTTCCAAGAATGTAATACATCCCCGACAGCCACGACCAAAGATACTAAACCATGCCCTAGAATAACAACCATAACCCGCAAGCAAAACAATGCAAAAGGAATGAAGCCCAGCCCAGCCAGTGGCGATGACGCCGATATATACATGCCCTGTGGAACATTATCCCAACCTCCAAATCCAACCCATAGTCAGTGCGTGGGAACAGATTTCAATCATTTATGCAACAACAGAGGTGCAGATGAGAGCTTGCCCGAGCTACGAAGGTACGTAAGTTAGCTAGTGCGTATGAAGATATGGCAGGTACGACTTACGACTGGGAGGATGCAGCATTTGGCTTGCTGTCCAATGGCGGAGCAGATTTTAATGAAGTCAGCAGTGGAGGTTGGCTGAGTTGGTGCTGCGGTTGTGGGTTAGCAGGCTGGCTCTCCCTCTACTTGGGAGGCAGGCAGAGTATGCGTACGGCTCGCGCAGTTCAGATCGGCAAGTCCGAGAATGTCTGTTGCGCAGCATTGCGCGTTGCTGCCGGTACCCGGGCAGAGCGTCACTTGACGCTTTTCAGTGAGGTAGGCTGGTGTAGCAAGAGCAGTAGATGCACCAATCAGGGCAGAGGCGATGGTGAAGAACTTCATTATGAGGGATTTTGAGTTTTGAGTTTTGGTTTGGTTGTGGATAGTAAAGTGAACGGTCTGACTAGGGATATAATAAAGGCAATGAAGGCGGATGTGTTTTACAAATTGCAGATGATCTGTTGTGGGTCGATTTCAGCGGTCTCAGATCGTATCTTTAACTAATTTTCTCTCCAAGGACAAGGCTGGAATCGTCATCACTGTGGCCCAGAAGAAGCAGGATTGGATGTTGCATTAGAAATCGGTGGGGCGTTGACAGATTCCATCCAGGAAGCTTTGCGCTTGCCTTGGGTACACGTAAAATCCGATAACCTGTCTAAAAGCTCCCATTTCCGCTATATATGCATCCTTGACGGTTGATCATAATATTTCAGTTGTGAAGTTGAACCCATGTCCTAGGGATTGCATTTTGAGTGGTTAATCGCGATGGCAGGCTTAGAAAACTCGCGGTTACAGTTGCCTTGCCTTCGAGGCGAGGGCAAGTTGTAAGTAGCTCTGAAGACCGCTTTCAGAGAGATAGCTGTTCTTGGGACTGATGAACTTTCCGGAAGGCAATGTAGCGATACGGGCAGGCTCATAGGGCTAAGATGACAGTTAGGGCTCGAGCGGTGCCTCTCAAGGAACATTGTCGAATGGAAAGTCGCAGAACGGACCTATGACACAGATAAAGGGAGCTTTCTTGCAAGGTCTTTTATCGAATTAAAAAAAAGCTTGGTCAGGGTATGACGCGAAAGTGTTCAACCAAGAGTCCCCGAGAGCAGCATTAACGGCTCATTTCCAAGCCGTTTGATGATCGACGTGAAAGGGTTTGCCACCCTAATCACGGTCGAATGGCTCCTTTCAGGTTTCTGGAAAGAGAAACTCCCATGCGCGAATCACATGTAGGAATGGAGGCTGTGCTAGTCGTGGCAACTATCCAAAGCTAGGTTGAGCCCTGCAGCGGGCTGATGATGAAAGACGTGTTTCTAGGGTAGCCCAATGGTCCGTGAGTATCCGAGAAGGGACAGTTCTTGCAAAGCCAAGTAATGTCCCTGGAACGATGTGGCAATATAACATTGGAACTATTGAAACGTTGAGTGGCGACCCAGGCATCGGTGGGTACTGTTGATCCTTTCAACATTGGCCTTGGTCGATTTTTTACCAGGCGTCCAAAGGTGCAAGAATTGTCGAAAAGAGAGGCCGGTGAAGAATCATGCAACAAATAAACATAGAATTCCGAACTTGGCAACACGCCAAAAAATACCAGAAATCTGATATAGCCACTGCGGTTGGTATAAGATGAACGGGGCTGGCTAGGCATCCCTAAGTATAATCACAAGAAGAACCTTCTTACTTTTCCCATTACTGCTGCGGAACGGCTAGAATATATGGTGGAAGAGTATTTGCGTGGCAGTGGCTGCGGAGAAGATTTTCAAAGTTCTAGCTGGGCAGGGTTGTCAGATAATCTGTATTCTCTAAGGCGTGGGACACGTGCACGAGTCACGTGCATGGGGCACGTGCATTGTAAATCTCTTCAGAGCCCTAGGGGCCCTAGGTCAACATCATCGACATCAATCAACGATCAAGTCAAGATCATCAATCAATCAACCCATTGCATCAATGAACCCCTCTATCTGAATTATCTGACAAGGGTACAACCCCCTCCCCTGTACGGATTGCTAGCGGCTTGGCATAGAATATATGAGAACATTCACTCTTTCCATACAAAATATGCCTAGACGCTGGCAATCTGTACGAGGGAAGGGGTTGTAGAAGCCTTCCGCGTGCTACATCGATCATCGTCGCATCGCCAACGGCTCGAACCAGGGACAGTCCCTGCTGGGGAACGGGGTGCCTACTCAATGTGCTCGCGTAGGACATGGATCTACGTCACACATGGCACTGGCTGTGTTCAGTTTAGACCATCGTTGAATTTAGGGGCCGTTCGGTTGCAACTTCAGAATCAATCTAGAGGCTCCATTCCGATGTAACTATTCGGTAGGACTGACGACTTCTGATCTGAAACTCCTTTAGATCGGCAACCGCGTCAAATTTGCAAGTTATGGTGATCCTGGACTGGATTGTAAGGGATGAGAAGGCCCTCAACCTACTTACTACACTCAGTCTATTATAAGCTTCACCTATTCTATGCTGATGCCTCGGCCGTCTGCTGTCTTTGTGCCACACTCCCCTTGCGCCACGCATGCATAGGATCTTGCTTCTTGACAGCCTTACTCTCCTCCCCTTCTTTACCCCACCCGCCACCACCAGGAGTATTGATAATGATCCGTTCCCCCGGCTTCATACTAGCCGTATTCTTGCCACCCAGGTTTATATACCTATATTGCTGCTCTTCCTTGCTCCCTTCCCCATTCGCCGCGTCCGACTTTAGATCCATTTTCTCGACCTTCCTGACCCAAATATTGAGCCCGCACTCAGCACTATCGCCGCCCTCGAGCCCGTAGGGCCTGTAAACACGCCGCTCGGACAGAATGCTAACCTGCACGGGAATCCTAAACTCTATATCGCGTACGACGCCGTTACCGCCGCGATGCGCGCCCTTGCCGCCGCTCCCTTTCCGCAGCCCGAACTCGCGTAGTATTACGGGATACCGTCGCTCAAAGATTTCGGCATCAGTAATTCGTGTGTTTGTCATGTGTGTGTGTACGCCAGACGTGCCATGCCATGTTGGTCCGGCGCCGGAGCCGCCCGCGATGGTTTCGTAGTAGCCAAAGCCTTTTGTTTCGGTCCTCTCCGGCGATGGGCTGCCACTGCTGTTTGAGAAAGACGTCCCACCAAATCCGAAGGTCAGGTTGTTGCAGTCGCCTTGGCTGGCGGAGCAAGCGCGGAAGGCAAGAAGCACGACGTCCGTGACACGTTGGGACTGCGGGGCGTTAATTGTGAGTAGAGAGGTGCTAATATGGAAAATGCAAAAAGGGCTTACAGTGAGCACATTCCCACCGACTACAGCAGCATTGTCAGAAGGGGATAGGAACGATTTTTTGGGGATTTTCACGTGGATAGGCTTGAGACAACCCTGATTTAATGGGATATCTTCCGAGATGAGACAACGTAGACAGTAGATGATTGCAGAGTACGTAACAGCTTCGGGGGCGTTGATATTGCCTTGGCCAGATTAGCAAATCGCCCACTATTGATATAGCTATGTTAGATACCTACCATATACCTCAGGCCCTGTTCCTTCAAAATCAAAAACAGCTTCACCCTTCTCTGCATCAATTGTAACCTTCAGCTTAATGGGAGATCCATCATCCATGTAATCGATAGCGGAGAGATCTTGGCCTTCAAAGCGCTTGCTGACCTCTTTCAAGAGGTTCCTAACACTTAATTCGGCGTTGTCCTGGATGTTCTTCATGTAAAATCTAACGGCATCTTCTCCATATTCTTCAATTAGCGCGCTAATGAGGTTGATACCCTTCTGGTTCGCCGCAACCTGTGCTTTGAGGTCATTGATATTATCGGCAAGGCACCTCGTGCCACTACAACCTGGCCACTGGCCTGGTTCTTCGTGGAGCAATTCTGTTATAAGCTTTTCGTTGAAATGGCCTTCCGATACTAGCTTCTCGGACTTTATTGCTGCACCTTCCTGGAATAGTTCGCGGGAGTGTGGAGGCATGGACCCAGGCAATATACCGCCAATGTCTGCGTGATGTGCACGCGAAGCGACATAGAAGACAATGTTGTCTCCGGAGAACGCTGGAGTAATCACCGTAATATCCGGAAGATGGGTACCGCCGTACATAGGGTGGTTCGAGACAAGAACGTCACCTCTTTTGAGTTTTCCTTTCCAGATATTAGCTTGTTTCTTCACACAAGTCGACATGCTTCCCAGGTGGACAGGTAAATGAGGAGCTGTGGCGTAGAAGTTAGTAAAGAATTTGAATAAGGGTCACTGTGTACATACCGTTCGCAACAAGGCCACCATCGGAGTCGAATAGAGCGCATGAGTAATCTAATCGTTCCTTAACATTCGTGCTGACACTGGTCTTCTGCAATGCTCGTCCCATCTGCTCAGCAATAGCCATAAAGCGATGCGCAAAGACACTAAGCATGATTGGATCGACTTCTTTAGTGTCAATTTTCTTGTCCATGCCATTGTTTTCTCCAATGTTTATGACAACGTGGGTATCGATTAGGAGTGCGGATGCGTCTGGCATCACTACAATTGTTTGAGTGCCATCTGCGATAATCGCAGGTCCTTTGATACGATCGCCTACTGCAAGATCCTCGAGTTTATATATGGATGTTTCTTGTCGTCCGCCTTCGAAGTACACTGGATGAGTAGAGTAACGTTTCTCTCCTTTTGCCACGTCTTTCGGCTTGACCTCTTTGAGTTGCTGATCAACTGTCTTCTCTAAACCTTCAAATGTCTTTCCAATGCCTCTGACTCGGACATCATCCACAATGATATCTCGGTCCGGAAGAGTAAAGCCAAATTCCTGCTCATGTTGCTTGACAAAAGCTTTGCCAAATGCCCAGTCATCGCCATCGTAGTCCTTCTCTGCCTCCTCTTTGGAAGGCTTTACAATCATGAGAGCAGATTCTGTTCCGCGATACCGTAGGTTAAGATATCCTTCAAAGTGTATCTGATCCTCGGAGAAGCCTTGGTCCTTGAGTGTAGCAGTAGACTTGGATCTGAGTTCTGCCATCTTTTGCTGCAGGTATTTTCGGACTTCGGCGTCGTTGGACCACACTTTCGATTCAGGCTCTTGTCGTTCATCAACCACGTCTGCCAAAGCCATTCCATAAGCTGAAAGGACCGAGGAGTATCTATGAATTAGAATCTGAGAAACCCCTAAGGCTTCCGCAATGGCTACGGCATGCTGACCTCCAGCTCCTCCGAAAGTAGCGAGGCGATGCTTCGATGTGTCGTGGCCTCTGGCTTCCGTTAGAGAGCGAATAGGTCTAATCATAGTCTCGTTGGCGATCTTGATAAACCCGTAGGCTACTTCATCGAGTGACTTCTCCTTCTCCTTGTCATCGCCCGCAACCTCTTTGTTAATTTGTGAGGTCAGCCCCTTGAATAGCTTTTCGCTTGCCTCAGCATCAAGACCTTCGTCTTCGTTCTTGCCGAATATTTTAGGGAAGAAGTCTGGAAGAAGTCTTCCAAGGAACAAATTGGCGTCAGTGATTGTTAGAGGGCCGCCTTTCCTGTAGCACGCAGGGCCAGGATGTGCGCTGGCTGATTCAGGGCCAACCACAAACAGTCCATTGCGGAAGAACAAGCGCGAACCTCCACCAGCTGCCACAGTGTTAATATCAAGTTGAGGAGATTGTATGGTGACACCGGCCGTAGTGGTCTCGAAGACATGGTCATAACGGCCCGAGCCATATCGACTGACGTCTGTACTGGTGCCTCCCATGTCGAACCCAATAACAGGGATTTTTGTCTCTGGATCGTAAGAGGTGAGTGCATAGCCTACAACGCCACCAGCAGGCCCTGAAAGAATGGCGCGTAAACCGGAGAATATATCAACGTCGACCAAGCCTCCATCCGACTGCATGAATTCACATCGTGCACCCTTTGAGCCTTTCTCACGTCTCACGCTTTCCGTACCCAGACCCCCTTCAAATCTAGCCGCGAAACTCGCAATGTATTTCTTAATCGCTGGTGTTAGATATGCGTCCGCGCACGCAGAGGTAGCTCGAGGCACCAACTTGATCATGGGCATAAGTTCATGGCTTAAGCTGACATGTTCGAAGCCAATCTCTTTTGCCAATTTTCCAATAAGGGCCTCATGATTTGGATACGTATAGCCATGCATTAGACATACAGCGATACTCCTCAATCCTGAGTCGTATGCTTCTTCCAATTGCGACCTGATCTTATCCTCGGATGGCCTTTGTAGTATCCGCACAGCCTCCCCTGATAGGCCCCGCACGAGCCTCGCATTTTCTCCCGCCTTTTCAATCGGCTCCGCCTTCGTCTCATGTCCCTCTGGGTCCTCCGCGTAATCCTCTAGCGTGACGCGTTCGTCTATCTCGACGACCTTCTTATACAGTACTTTCGGCTTGTGAATATCCAGCGCGAAGATGTTTGGCCGCGACTGATTGCCGATTTCCAGACAGTCCTTGAACCCTCTCGTCACCACCAATGCAATATCTTCCCCCTTTCTTTCCAGCAGCGCATTCGTCGCAACCGTAGTACCCATCCTTATGCTTTCGATCTGGGATGTGTCCAGCGGCTCGCCGCGGGGGATCTCTTTGCTGGTAAACTTGGAGAGCAAGCGGCGTATGCCTTCGAGGGGCGCGTCGTCGTAATTAGAGGGGTCAACCGAGAGGAGCTTAATCACGATATCGTCTTCCATCTTTCCTGTACCGGGATTACCGACACAGTCTGTGAATGTGCCACCTCTCTAGGTGTCTGTTAGCAGAGGTGTCGCTAAGGTTGCGAGGAGTGTCCTTACGTCGATGGCAATGCGAATGCCTCGCTCACTCTTCTTTTCCGACGCCATAATTTTAAGCTGAGGTCTCTCTAGGGGTTAAGTATTCGAAAGATGAGAAAGAAAAGAGCTTCACAGTTCAATTAGCCGTCATGAGAACAGTTGACGCAGGTATCAGGAAGAAATCTAGTAATAGATCTCAAGTGGAATGGTAGAATACACTGAAATTAAAAAAAAATATATATGCGTCACAATTGTTAAGGAGGAAGGTGCACTTGTTGTATGGGACAAAGCAAGAGGCCGCTGAAGTGGGGAGAACGTAGTCTGCGGGCAAGTGGACCATGCGGGCAAGTGGACCACTTTAAAAACTCACCAAATTCACACCTTAATATCTCAACAACCACTTAATAATAAATTCTAATAATTTAGATTTAGACTTTTATATATACTCTACAGCTTCTATTAAAGTTGCATAGTAAATAGTTTAGTAGTTTTTAAGATATAGTAGTTTGGCCTCATTTTGGCCCCCAAATTTTAATATCTTAAAAACTACTAAACTATTTATTATATAACTTTAATAGAAGCTGTAGAGTATATATAAAAGTCCAAATCTAAATTATTAGAATTTATTATTAAGTGGTTGTTAAGATATTAAGGTGTGAATTTCCTAATTTTTTGGTGAGTTTTAAAGTGGTCCACTTGCCCGCATGGTCCACTTGCCCGCAGACTACGTTAGCCTCATGGTGTTTTGTCATCGATGTCCATACGCAATGACGGAGGACAATTCTGCCACCACCTTCTCGGTTGGCCCTTCGTATGGAGGGGCTGCTAATCAGCTCTATTCGTCAGACTGGATCACTGTACCGCAGCTCAAGCGAAGTTTGAGAGAATAACCCTGGAAGAGCTTCATCTTGTCTAAGGGAAAAAAGTACAGTATATACTCTCCATACCGCTCTAGAATCCCTAGTGGCGTATTCAAAGCGCTCTATTGCGGGTCAGCCACAAAACACCTCCCAAACACAATCTCCGCATCTATCTAGGTCCTCGCCGTACCAAGCCACAATGCTCAAACTCTCCCAGCCCGTTCACCCAAAGCCAGTCAAGGCACCCGGCCACAAACATGCGGATCTCTCTTCGCATCCAGCCTATTGCCATGTCTGTACTAACTTCTCTCCCGAGACCGCGTACAGTCTCCTCACGCTCAGAACTGACGTGTTCGTGCAAGAAGACTCTGGTACCGACGTGGACCTCCTTAACGGTACGGCAGAGGAAGGTGCTGGCGATGGAGTGTCAGGACCGGACTGGGCCGGCATCTCACGTATGGATCGGGCGGCGTGGCAGGTCAGCGCGAGACTTCCTGATGTTAAGGCTGCAGCGGAGAAGGGCTGCCCGTCGTGCTGGGTGTTAAATGAGGCAATTGAAAGGGTGAGTGAAGGACGTATTGACTTGGGCAGGGCCGAATTGGATGTGGGCCTTGTATACCATCCAGGTAGTGTTTTGAGAGTGTGGGTTAGTCGCATTGAGAGGGAAGAGGAGGACGAGGGGGAAAGCATGTTCTTCCCTGAATTAACGGAGAGGGTTGTCAGTGATTTGTTGTTGACTTGTGAACTTTATACGCTGCCAGGTGAGTCGTATGGCATTGAGTTTTCATTAGTCATGTAAAAGAAGTGAGAATTACTATTAGTGAAAAGACACAGGAGAGAGAAATTTCCATGTGGTTGAAACGGCTCTTGTCCATTAGGAAGAGATACTGCAGGCTTAAAATTTCTTGTAATATGCTCTCAGGTACGAGGCAGGACTTGTCCTCTGAACTATGCTGATGTCGTGCAGGCCACTCCTGCCCATGGCCAACAATCAGCTCATCAATGACTGCTCATGACCCACAATATCGAGCGCACCCTTGGATCGGCGGCAAAGCAAGACATGTTCCGCTAGATCCGCATTCTGAGGGTTGCTTCAATCTCATTAACAGCTGGGTAAAACACTGCACTGAGTCTCACCCACGTTGTGTAGTAACAGGCGAAAGCAACTTGCCGAAGCGCGTTATATACGTGGGATCCGATGACGATAACTCGACAATTCGGTTATATCAAGGTGGTGGAAAAGCTAGTTATATCGCTTTAAGTCATTGCTGGGGTAAAAGTCGCCATATTATAACTGAAAAGAAGACGCTGGACTGCTGGTGCACGAACATCCCTTGGGAGTTGCTCCCGAGAACATTTCAAGATGCTATAATTATTGCCCGAAAGCTTGGGGTTTCGTGGATATGGATCGATTCTTTATGCATTATACAAGATGACGCAACTGACTGGGAAATCGAATCGGCGAAGATAGCTTCAATCTACGAAGATGCTTTTGTCGTAGTTGCCGCCACGGCATCAAAAGATGGAGACGGAGGATGTTTGTTCAACAGGCTCCCAACTGTTGATTTGCCTGGAATTGACGAGCACGGAGCGCCCTTCAGTATTTTTGCTAGGCAGGCTTGCAGTCATACTATCTTTAATTGGAATGTAAGCCAAACAGCAATTAGCAAGACGACCCGGTATGCATTTACCGGTTTTGGCTTAGACGCTTATCCTCTCTATCATCGCGCCTGGTGCTTTCAAGAACGCCTCCTAGGCCGCCGCATTATCCACTTTACAAGCAGCGAGATTGTATGGGAATGCCTGACGGAGCTAGATTGCGAATGCGGTGCAATGGATCATTTTCAAGGCGAGCCGCTACTAGCGGCGCGACAATTTGTGAATGAAACGGGTCGTTCGGGCCGCGATCCAGGGCAACATTACGAGGTCTGGCGCGACCTTGTGGCGCAGTACTCGCAGAAGCAAATCACGTACAAAAAGGACATTCTGCCTGCGCTCTCTGCTCTAGCAGGAAGGTGGGCTGCCAGCTTCACTGGGCCATACCTCGCCGGGCTATGGAAAAACAATCTTCTACGGGGTTTGCTGTGGAAGTCTGTCTCTCAAGACATGAAAACGCCATTGAAGTATGTCAGTCCTTCCTGGACATGGACCTCGATCCAGCGCGCCGTCGACTGGGTGTCAGAAGGGAATGAGACGATATACTATGTGACTATCCTCGATGCCGATTGCACAGTAAAGGGTCAAAATGCCTTTGGAGAAGTCACGACTGGATTCCTCAAACTGAAGGGACTGATAGTCGAGGGAACTCTGACGATGGTTAATGAATCAATTATCTCGCCCAGCGCTTTCGTTAAGATAAACGATCATTCTGTTGCTTTCCGAGCCGATCTTGTGCTCCGCTGTGAAAGCCTGATAGGCAAGAAGGTGTATTGTTTGCGTTACTGCACTGATGTACTCAACTCGCAGACCAGAAAAGGATTTGAGCGTGCTCTGATCCTTACAGAACATAAAGACCCGTCCTCCGCCGGCATGATGCGCATGTATCAGCGCATCGGTGTGATGGAGCATTATCCAGTGGATGAATGGCACGCTGGCGGGACCGAAATTGAAATTGTGGTGGTTTGATGGATAATTTTTTCTAACATGAGTTATCTCTCATAAAGATGGGTAAACATCACATCTTTTACTGACAATGTCGCGTGTTGGGTTAATAAGCAGGAAAAAAGAGGCCGACACGTCACCAGGTGTCGGAAAAGGGCGTATGGTATCTACCTTACGGGCTAAATAGCTTCCGGAGAGTCTCCGGGCACAATCATCCCACACAACCACGATTAATAAGCAATTAGTAAGCCCGCACAGGCCACTATTACCAACTTGAACTCCAATTTGAATAACAAAGCACTATTTACACGTATAATACTCCAATATTCAGCCGTCTATTTTAATAGGGTCCTTTCCCTTTTTATTACTACGCATACGCTTAGCCTTGGGGGACCTAATAGCAAGTGCGCTAGCTTTATAAGCCTCATGCGCGTCTGTAGAAGCTCCCTGTCGCTATTACTTTAATTTCAATGGAATGCCAACCTCTTTTCGCTTAGAATTAACAACCTCTTTTGGCTTAGGACCACTAGGATCCTTATTAGTATTACTTAAGATTAATATAAAATTACCACAAGCTAATTAAGTATAGGTCCTTTAAGCTCTAGTACGCGCCGCTCTACCAGATTAATAGAGTAGGAGAGGTAGCGGCTCTTAATAATTGTCAGGTGCCGAATAGTTCGCAATAGGCTCCTTCTCACTAATATTTTGGTAAGGGTTGTCTAATATAGTACCGTGGAGTACTTCCGCGTTATTAAGCCACAAGTTATCGTCCTCCGCTTCCAAAATAACCACCTCGTCCTCCAACCCCCCTAAAACTTCGTTATATAGCACCAACGGTTTGTTAAACGGTTGCTACTTATCCTCCTTAATATCCATATCTACTTCGTCAGCTAGCTCTTTATTTTAGATTAGAAATTGGCTAAAATCTACGCCGCCGCTTAGTACCTGCTCCTTCTGCTTCTAGGCCTCCTCCTACCTTTCCTTTTGGAGCTTTTATACAGCGACATCGGCAGCACGTTTAGCAATCTCAGCACTTGTTTTACTCCGCTAATTAGCCTTACCGTGCTTCTTTTTAGGTAGTGGCTGCCAGCGAGCCTTTAGAGGAACCTTAAATGGAGCGCCCTTAGGTAGCGATTGAAGCTCTGCCTATCTAGTTAAAATAGTTATTTAAGCCACCTTAAAGTCTTCAAATTTATCAGCAAGCTCGCCCATTTCTTTAGTAAGAAGGTCCTTAATAATATCAAGAAGGCGGAGAACTAATAGCCGGATCCTAGTAAGAGCTTCTAGGTGCCCTAGCAGAGGGTTACCCTGGAACACCATATCCTTAATATATCGCGGCTGCCAATCCGGAGCAGCAATTAGCTTTATTGCGATACACCAGCAAGGGTAGATTAAAGCCGGCAATATAGGAAGCCTCTGTATTAAGCACCAAATAAGCATGTAATGACAGGGGAGGCCGTATTAGTAGGGGTCCTTGTAGTCGCAGTCGTCCTGCTTCCACTCCCAATTAGCCCACTCCTGCTTTTCCTCATTCGTCAAAGCTCTTATACCACGCATAGAGTTAAAGATTTGCTTAAGCACGTAATGTGTTACTACGCCGTTAATCTATATAAAGTGGTGCTAAAAGAGATCTAGGGTAATAGTTTAGGGGAGGGATATTTTAAATGTATATTCGGATTTAATTAACTCCTGGCACAGTATTAAAATCCACCTCTTTAGCTTAATTATAGTATCCTTAAGGCTTAATTAATAATTAGTAAAGCATTTTAATCCTCTATTAATACCCTCGCCTTGTTAGCTTGCTGCTGTACCTAAATTTAGAAGGTATCTAGTAAGGGAGTAAGCAGTTAAGGAAAAGTCGACATTAAAATAAGGTTTTCAAGCTGGGGAACAGAATATCGCCACGAGACATTTAGATGAGCTTTACTATAGGCCGGCCCATAGTAAAGCTCATCTAAATACCCTATGGCGATATTCTATTCCCCAGCTTAAAAGTTAACCTAATATAGAAAGCTTACTAAAACTTACCCAGGCTGGTTTTTAATGCTATCGATAAGGCATTAATTAATAATCGCTATCATTAGTCGATAATCAATAATTATCAATAATTACTTAGCATTATGGTACGTGCCTAAGGCTAAATAATTTACAAAGGGAACTTGGAGGAAGGCTTCTAGAAAAGGTCCTAATAGCTGCCTAATATTAGATATCATTCGTCTAAAATACCACTTCGTTTACAATGTTTTAAACACTCTACCCTCTTAAGGTTTTCTGCTCCCATCTACGCCCTTTCCCACAATACCGTACAACATCCCCCTAAAAAGACTCGCTTTGGTTCATCGCTCATAGCTAGAATTAAGAGAATATTAATTGCTATATATAATAACCTTGGCCAACGTTTTCTTTGCTGATCTTGACACCACCATTTAAGCGCTAGCATCTTACCAATATCGTACGGTTCCCCATTATAATAATCTTGGTACTCATCCTAACTTGCTAGTTAAGTATACTTGCCTAGCTTTTAAGCAATCCGATTAAATACGTTAAGTTCCTACTCCTAAGGTCTCCTTTCGTACGACGGAGGACTTAGAGGAGTAGGAGCTTTTTCCTAGTAGGACTCCCAAAGCTCTTTAACCTTTTTTAATACAGGCTTAACCCACTTTACTTTCCAGTTTGCCTTAATATACTTTATACGACGGTTTGGATGAAGAATAAGGGCGGCGGCGTAAAGTGGTGAGTTGTCCGTTTTACTATAGTACTTATTAAAGGTCTCCCACCCCTTTCTAATTTAAGCGCTAAACTCCTTATCAGAAGCATGTTCAGACTATTATATAGTATTAGTATTATCTAATTTAGAAGGAAGTCTACTTATAAGCGTGGCTTTAAAGTACTGAATAATAATATCCATAGTAAAGAGCATACTATTAATTGTTGCGTGGTCACCTTGAGTCTCTAGAGTTGCTTGGTGGAATAGTTAAAGGAATTCCTTAATCGTATAAAGCCGTTTCCAGTCCTCTAGAGAGAGATAGTCTGCCTAAAGCGTGGCAAAGTGGTTCTTAGTATAGGTATTAATAGCTCCCGCCTTTTGATCGGCTATAGCTAGCATTTAAAACCAGCTATTCCATCTTATACGGTTATTAAGTGGAATTATTCTCTCCGCTAGATCTTTAAACTCCTTTATACGACCAGCAGAACTGCGGATATATATAATAATATTGTGAAGCTTACTAAGTGGTCCTATAACCTAAAAGGTTGCCCGTTTCTCTTCTTTATCCACTACCTCTCCTTTTCCTTCTTGTTTATTGTACGACTCTAGTTGCTCTATTTTAATTAGACCATAAAATAGGAAGGCTTATACGGCTAAATTAATAATATAGCCAGTACAGCGGATCCGCTAATATGTAGAATCCTATTTAATATCCTCCTCTTTCTAGAGATAGGCTTCTACCGTACAACAAAGTGTATTATTTGAAGTGGCGTTATCACAAACAATAGACCCAAGCTTTCGTATAATACCATAGTCCTTAAGGACTAGGAGAAGAGTGGCGAATTGCTTATTTCTGCTATAGTTTGCTACCATACAAAGCGCGAGGAGGGCCTTTAAGCGCTTCTCTTGACTACAGTTAATAAAGTAGGCGCAGATCCCTAGAAGAAGGAGCCTATTTAGGGAGGTCCAGATATTAAGTAAAAGATAAATACTTAATATTGCTGACTAAAGTTTCTTTCGTACAACGTCTTTATAAGTCTGCCAGGACTACTCAATCTTCTTTATAACTTGAGAGTGTGCCGTAGTTATAAAGTTAGACGATTCTGGATTGAGTACTTAGCAAAAAGCATAAAATTTAGGCTATTTAACAACTCGAAAAGAAAGGTTTTGTATAACAATTAGGGTAATTAAAGCCTCATTAATTACATCCTGATTTAGATGTTTTCGGTAGACTTAAGTATTAATCTCTTCTATTTGGCCTAAAGACTCTGCTTAGGTATAAAGTTGCTATAGTTAGCGGACGGTTTCTTCTTAAATTGGACCCGGAGTTTGGTCGATATATATTCCATACTTTAACTTAAGATGTCTATATATATTTGTACTAACCGAAGTGCTATACGGTGGTGTCGCTGTATAGTGTATACAGAACTTAAGCCGAGAATTCTCTCTATCGCGTGCTGTTTGAGTATGGACCTATGTCATATGAGCAGATTTACCCCTTCCTTTTGATTCAGTTTCGACCGAATTATGGGTAGTTAAAGGCGCAGGAAGAGATAAATTAATTTCGGAATCCATAATTTATACGGAATAATTAAAGAGAAGGAAGGAGTTCAGAAATTTTGGTTAAGCGGTAAGAATTATTAATAAGAATCGATAATAATTGATTGTTGTTGATAACGATTATTAATTAATCTTATCAATAATAAGTTATTAAAAACCACGCTAAACTTACCTAATATAACAGGTAATTATCTGGCTCTCCTTTTTAACGTACGTAGTCTGAAACCATACCTTATCGCACAGGTATAGCTTATCCAGGACTGCCTTTTGATTGGCTTCAAGCTCTGCTACTGTTTTAGATTTTAGGTAGGGCTAAAATAGTTCCTTTACTACCTTCCTCTCCTCCGCCAAGTAGCCATATGGCCTCTTAGCCTTTATCTGGATCCCCTTATCAATCCGCTTCTTTATTGCCTTCGCGGCGTGCCACTGGCAGTACTGGAGAACAACCGCAATTAACTGCCCTACTAATAAGGCGGCCGCAAGGCCCTTACCAAAGTCAGTAATAATAACTTTAGGTGGCCATTTCCAAAGCTTCTACTAAGCAGACTCTAGTAAAAAGGTCTAATCTAGCTAAAACTTACTCTTAATAAACAACTGCATTGCTAGAAAAGAGGACCCTATATTAGTAACGCCAGTTATAATACCCAATAAGAGCTTAGATTGATTGGTATTAAATATAGCGTCCATCTAGCAGCTAAAGTCGGTAATAAACCTTTGCGCTAAATCTACCTAGATAGGAAGCCAGAACACTAGCTGCTGGAGACTCTAGGCAATTAGACGACCTAATTCTAGATTAATTATATAGGTATATCAAGACCGGTACTCAAATCCATACTGGTAGAGAAGCAGCTTAAGGGCGCCAAGCACTCGCGGCTGGCCCTTAGCTCCTCTAGGAAGGCCGCTTAACAATCGCATTAAGCTATAGTATTTCCTCTTGCTTATATGTAACTCCCGGGTAGAAAGTTAACGCTATGTAGTAAAATAGGTCTCTTGTGTTGCCCTAAGAGCGTAGGCTTTTGCGGCTACCTTTTTGGCCTCTGGTAGTCGATCCTGGTGGCCAATATAAGCAAGGGGATTCGCGACAAAGTCGTATTCTGGAGCCTCTAGAGCCTCTAGATTAGAGTACTTGGTACACATAATAGTCGCCACCCATCCTTTAATATTACCTATATAGCTAGGAAGCTTCTTCTAGGCCACCCGAATACACCAGCCGCAGTTTTTTTGGTATACCTTAGTGCCCTCTCGCTACCGGTTGCTATTCTTGCCGCAGAAGTCGTCTAACCTGTGGTAATTCTGGGTGTGCTTGCTATAGTGTTTACAGCCAAAGATACAGTGCGGCCGTAGAGCGGTTTTATCGCCTAAGGATAGTATAATAATAAAGAAGCCTTTACTAAAGGCATAGTCCTAGTATCAATCAAATGCGGCGTTAGGGTCCTTAAAGGTCTCACCATTGTATAGCTCTAGAAGGTGGTGGGCGGGCATAGAGTTAACTACCTTTTTTACTATTAGAGCTAGGTCCAGGTATAAACGGTAGTTCAGCTGCCACTCTAGACGTTAGATCTTAACTTCTGGCAACGGCAATTAAAGCCATTATAGAAGAGGATTATTTGTATCGTATACTAAAGAAGCAGAAGCAGCACAATATTTATAACCGCTAAGGTTTGGAGTTTTAGAAGGTGGTAGAAAAGAGAATAACTCCTATGCAGAGGCCTGCGCCAAGCTCTCTATATCTATATACCATAGCCGGCGAAGCTAAGATAGAGTTAATGGAGCCTAAGGAACCTTATATTAAGCGGCTGGAGCAACCTAGCAAAGGGGGGATAGAGTATTAAGGACTTTAATAGGGTTACTCTAGCAATTACTAAGTTTTCGTACTAGAGCAGCAGAGGCAGTATAGGCTGCAGGGTAACGCTATAGGAGCTTATTAAGGTTAGGAAGAGTCGAATCAATATTAAACAAAGAGCTATCGGCCATGCTATATAGTAGGAAGTTGATATAGGCTTTGCAAAGTGTAGATTTGGAACAACTCTATAGTAGAAAATTTCTAGAAAACTTGCTGTCAAAGTAGTCCGACTTTAGCGTTATATCTTTAAACCTAGCACTAATATTTACTTAATAAGCTGCTTAGGACTTATAGTCTGTATAATAAGCTATTGATTCTACGCCCTAAACTAGTCTATTTACTACGTAATTGGGTAGATATTCTATGGTGTAAGTTGCGGTAAGGATATGCTTTTTTAAAGTTCTTTTGCACTGTTGATGGTGGCCCGTGCGTATGCATTAGTAAGCGCTTATTAATCGTGGTTGTGTGGGATAATTGTGCCTGGAGACTCTCCAAATAGCTTCCCTCCCATATAAAATGGGGAGTGCTATTTGGACACCCCCTATTTGCTAGGTAGACACCCCCCTAAATTAGGGTTAGCACCTGCCTCAATAGGTTAGAATATTACGTGCGTTTGACTTGTTTGCGCCTACATCGCGAAAATCAAAGTGCGCCCCTGCAATACCACGATCAAGTCTTGATTTTAGCTATAGTATAAGTAGTAGAGTCTAAATTTGGATCGCGCCTGAGTCAATTAATTGGATTGCGCAGTGTTTTGCGAGGCGTCGCGTAAACTGATTTGGGTGCTGCTATGCCCCACGCCCACGCCCGCGCGCCTGGTGGAACCTAAATCAACACCTATGCTTCGCATCCAAGAGCCTGCAATTGTAGAGCGTCGCGGCGGTCGGCCAATTAACTCTATAACTGGCTCTATAATTGCCAATCGTGTTGATAGATCTACTTGTAGAGAGCCCTCAGCATTTGAGCGAAATACTGGCCATACTATGGGCTTATACTTTGATTTTCGTAATGTAGGCGCAAACAAGTCAAACGCACGTGATATTCTAACCTATTGAGGCAGGCGCCAACCCTGATTTGGGGGGGTGTCTACCTAGTAATTGGGGGGTGTCTACCTAGCAAATAAGTGGTGTCCAAATAGCATTACCCTACAAAATTTCTTCAGGTTATACCGATTTTGGTAGCAGGTACTTAACGATATTATTAGAAGTTAGTTTATCGTAAAACACATAAAAAAAATTTGATTAAGAGATGCAGATCGTAATATCCCTTAACCCACTAGTGTGGGTCCAGAAGTTATCGATAAGGATTAGCCAATCAGGTAGCTAGGATCAATTACCAGTACTTAAATATTTAAAGCTAGTAACACTTGATAATTTCTATAGGAAACGTGTATATATATTTAATCTAGGGAGTTAAGTTAATCGATATAAGGCTGCTAGCATTCACCCCTTTTATAAAACGGTATTTTATATACGCTGTAGCTAAATTGAGTTTTGTATAGCCTTTGTTCTGGTATTCTGGTATTCCGGTGCTCTGGTGCTCATACACAGTCTAAATATTTATTAATAAGCTCTAGACACCAGCGGGTTAAGGGATAGAGCATATTATTATAATCAAATATCATACTAAAGAGGTTTTACTATAGAAATTCCCTGAAACCTAGCGCGCTATATCCCCCCTTTTTAAACCGACTAAAGAATCCCAATCGGCAGGAGGTGGATTCAGGTATTGGAGGTCGGGGTTAAGCTTAGCATAACCTTAGGTTACATATGACCCCCTAAGGTCTGCGACATATCGTTTAAATATTACCCCCCCCCTTTGGTGGTGGCCCCTACTTTTTCAACGCGTCTTTGAGGCCTAGGTTAGTACTAGGTTAGTATAGAGGTCTTTGTCACGCGCTATCGACCTTACCGTCGCCTTGACAATCCTATTTTCCAACCCTCTGCTGTTTTCGTGCCCGCGCTAGCTCCTGGCTCGCGCGGGGCTTCTGATTTTATATAGAAAGGCCTACTATAATTCTAATTCTATAATATAGAGCCCTCTTCTTCTCCTTCTCCATTAATATTTACGCGTTATTTACCCGTGCCGCGCTTACGCGTCTGCCCCCTTGCCTCTTGCGGATATGGAGTCTCTTAAGAATCTTCTTACCCTATGGTCTACTATGGAAGCCCCCCTAGTTTCCTCCCCCTATAGCCTCCAGAATGAATTCAAGGCCCAGACAGCACGGCTATAGGATATTCATAAGGCCTAGCGCTCGAAGAATACTATAAGGGCGTACGAGCCAAAGTAGAAAGAGTAAAAAGACTAATATATGAGACTAAAAGGCAATACAGACGGCGCCTAGGTAATGGAAGATAAGCTTTGCTTATTTTTAGAGCAGTAAGTCGTTAATTAAGAATCGCGGGCCACTGGCTATCAAAAACGGAAGTTAAAACGGAAAGAGATATGGAAAGATGGCGAGCAGGCAAAGAAGAGGCAGAAAACAACCGCAAAAGGGCCACTAGGGGGAAAGGTAGCCGTAGGGGAGGAAGCTATAAAGAAAGAGATATAGGACAAGGAGGCCCTAGACGCCCTATTTAACAAGATAGTCTAATACTTAGTTATAAATAGCTACGTCTCCGCTATTACTAAGCTTTACGCGTGGTAGTTAGAAGGCAAGACCTTGCAGCCACTACGGGGGGCGAAGCTCTTGGCGGTACTAGACAGCGTCTACCGTAACAAGGACCGGATTTGACGCGTTAACTTTATTAATTAAAGCCTATTTACAATTACTAGCGGCTACAACGTTAAAGGGCTTAAAAAGGCGATTATTTAGTACTAGAAGACGGGCTCTAAGAAGCCAGGCTTAATTAAGTCTTACCTTTAAACTACGGCCAAGCATTTATTAGGTTCGTATATACCCTATTCGGCCTATACGGCTGCCGTTTTCTAACCCACTTAGGCCATACTACCGTTACCTGGGGTAAAAGTAGATGGGACGTTTAGCTTACTAACCTTATCCTTATTAAACTAGAGAACGAAGGGCCTAAACCAGACAAGTTAGCGCTGTGTATAATTATATCAATAATACAGGGGAAGCAGAATTAACACGGCAAGGTTGAGTATATAGGCTATATACGCAATACTAACCCTATCCTCTACCCTCTCTCCGCAATAGCCTTCTACTTCTTTAACCGCTAGGGTAAGGACGGCGCTAAGAGCTTCCTATCCTTTTAGCAGCCAGAGGACTACTACGGCCTATATATCTTCCCTAGTAGCATTAAAGTACCGTAACGGCCATTAAGCTATTACACGCAGTTTAAATAGAATAAAAAGATATTCTAGGGGGTAGGGATTTACTTAAAGAAGAAGACCTATAGCGCCTATAAGCAGAGCGTCCGGCACGCTAAGCTTAGCGGCGTTAAGGAGACCCAAATTAGACGGGCCGGACGCTGGAATATAGACGCGATAACGGGAGCCTACCTCAGCTATCTACCCTATGCGTTTATGCGGTCAATCGCCAGCTTCCTAAAGAAAGAAAAGGGCTACTTTCTTCCCCACGCGTAAGAGGTGCCGGAGGAGGTACTTTACTTAAAAATATAGCCTAAGACTAATATCTGGCTAAAACGCATAGAGACCTACTACCTAGAGAGGGCCGACAATAAGGTTATACGGCTTAACCTTATAGGCTTAGAATTTCTACGCCTCCTCTACGCGCTTAGGGTAATCCTATTACAGGACTTAGTAATCCTACGTAAGTAGTTTCCGCTCTACCCTCTATAGAAGGACTCCCTCTTTGGCTATAAGGAGTACTAGAGGTTTACTACGTAGGTAAAAAGCTTACTGGCTAACATAGTTACGCTAGACAAGACAATAATGCGGAAATACTAGCCCGCTTATAAGGCCGTAGCTAAGCTAAGATATAAGGCCGCAATCTCTAAGATAAAGGGGGTTTAATTACGCGTATAGACGATCTTAGAACGCCTTAGCGAGATAGAAAGGTTATTAGCATTATTCGCACCTATATAGATCTAGTAAGGGAAGACGGGTATCTAGATAGGGCCTATAGAGTCTATATATCTATCTTTAGACAGCCCTATACCTATACCTATATCTATACCTGTACCCGCACCTATACCCGCGTCTGTTCCTAAACGCGTTAACGGCCAGATTCTATCTTTAGATAAACCCTCTTTTATATATCCGACCCCTATAGAGATACCAAGGGGTCCTTAACTGTCTACCACTATAGAGCCTGCTTAGCCGTCTACTATAACGTCTACTATACCCCTATAGCAGCTGCCGTAAGCTTCTACTATACCCCTATTGTAGCTGCCGTAGGCTAACGCTTAACCTCTTCCATTTATTTTTAACCCGTAGGCGCCGCCAAGGAAATATAAGATGCTTTAGGGTAGTAATTTGGTGTTCCAGCTCTAGACTAAGTAGACTTTAGGGCTAGCAGGTAGGCCGTTAATTAAAGCTCTTAATTACTGCTAGGGGGCGCGCTGGCGGGTTAACAGCAAGGCGATGTTCTATAGCTATTGCCGTAGGATAATTAAGGATGTTAGACAGCACGTAGAAGACGGTATAGCAAGAGATAAAAGATAGGCTGTTAACTAGCTAGAACAGCTACAAGGTCCACGTTTTTTAGATTAGCTTTATAAGAATATTTAAATAGTTATTTTACTATAGTAACCAAGACACCTTAATATATAACTGCCTCTATATATAACTGCACTATAGTGACCAACTAAGACGCCTTAATGTATAACTGCACTACAGTAACCAAGACGTCTTAATATAGGACTACTGGTAACCAAGACATCTCAATATAGGACTGCACTGCAGTGACCAAGACGTCTTAATATATGACTGTACTACAGTAACCAAAACGCCTTAATATAGGACTGCACTGCATTAACTAAGACGCCTTAATATAGGACTATACTACAGCAACTAAGACGTCTTAATATAGGACTACATTACAGTAACTAAGACGCCTTAATATAGGAATAGAACACGTTTAGGTGTTATAAATTCAGAGCAATATTACGTAACCGTTTAGAGGTACCGATCCAATATATATTATATACCTTTTCGCCTAAAATCGCGTGCAAAGGTACTTGGGGGCGGTCGCTACACAACCAAGTATGGGGTTTAGGCGCGTTATTAATAGGAGTAGCCCTAACCTTATATTAACCCAGGTCGTAACCGCGCCAAATTAGCCCCCCTAATATGTAATAGGTATCGGAGGTTAGGGTTAAGCTTAGTATAACCTTAGGTTACGCACAACCCCCTAAAGTCTACAATATATCGTTTAAATATCACCCCCCCCCTTTGGTGGTGGCCCCTACTTTTTTAACGCGTCTTTAAGGCCTAGGTTAGTACTAGGTTAGTATAGAGGTCCTTATTACGCGCTATTAACCTTACCGTTACCTTAATAATCCTATTTTCTAACCCTTTACTGTTCTCGTGCCTGCGCTAGCTCTTAGCTTACGTAGGGCTTCTAATTTTATATAAAAAGGCCTACTATAATTCTAATTCTATAATATAGAGCCCTCTTCTTCTCCTTCTCCATTAATATTTACGCGTTATTTACCTGTGCCGCGCTTACGTGTCTGCCCCCTTGCCTCTTGCGGATATGGAGTCTTTTAAGAATCTTCTTACCCTATAATCTACTACGGAAGCCCCCCTAGCTTCCTCCCCCTATAGCCTCTAGAACGAATTCAAGGCCCAAATAGCACAGCTATAGGATATTCATAAGGCCTAGCGCTTAAAGAATACTATAAGGGCGTACAAGCCAAAGCAGAAAGAGTAGAAAGACTAATACGCGAGACTAAAAGGCAATATAGACAGCGCCTAGGTAACGGAAGATAAGCTTTACTTATTTTTAGAGCAGCAAGTTATTAATTAAGAATCGCGGGTCGCTGGCTATTAAAAACGGAAGTTAAAACAGAAAGAGATATAGAAAGATAGCAAGTAGGCAAAGAAGAGGCAGAAGACAACCGCAGGAGGGCCACTAGGGGGAAAGGCAGCCGCAGAGGAGGAAGCTATAAAGGAAAAAATATAGGATGAGGAGGCCCTAGACGCCCTATTTAACAAGATAGTCCGATACTTAGTTATAAATAGCTACGTCTCCGCTATTACTAAGCTCTATATATGGTAGTTAGAAGGCAAGACCTCGCAGCCGCTACAGGGGGCGAAGCTCTTAGCGGTACTAGACAGCGTCCACTATAACAAGGACTGGATTTAACACGTTAACTTTATTAATTAAGGCCTATTTACAATTACTAGCGGCTACAACGTCAAAGGGCTTAAAAAGGCGATTACTTAGTACTAGGAGACGGGCTCTAAGAAGCTAGGCTTAATTAAGTCTTACCTTTAAACTACGGCCGAGTATTTATTAGGTTTATATATACCCTATTTAGCCTATACGGCTGCCATTTTCTAACCTACTTAGGCCATACTACTGTTACCTAGGGTAAAAGTAGATAGGACGTTTAGCTTACTAACCTTATCCTTATTAAACTAGAGAATAAAGGGCCTAAACCAGATAAGTTAGCGCCGTGTATAATTATATTAATAATATAGGGGAAGCAGAATTAACACGGCAAGGTTAAGTATATAGGCTATATATATAATACTAACCCTATCCTCTACCCTCTCTCCGCAATAGCCTTCTACTTCTTTAACCGCTAGGGTAAGGATGGCGCTAAGAGCTTCCTATCCTTTCGGCAGCCAGAGGACTACTATAGCCTATACGTCTTCCCTAGTAGCATTAAAGTACCGCAACGGCCGTTAAGCTATTATACGCAGTTTAAATGGAATAAAAAGATATTCTAGGGGGTAGGGATTTACTTAAAAGAGAAGACCTATAGCGCCTATAAGCAGAGCGTCTGGCACGCTAAGCTTAGCGGCGTTAAGGAGACCTAAATTAGATGGGCCAGACGCTAGAATATAGACGCGATAATAGGAGCCTACCTTAGCTATCTACCCCATACATTTATATAGTTAATCGCTGGCTTCCTAAAGGAAAGAAAGGGCTACTTTCTTCCCCACGCGCAAGAGGTGCCAGAGGAGGTACTCTACTTAAAGATATAGCCTAAGACTAACGTCTAGCTAAAATATATGGAGACCTACTACCTAGAGAGGGCCGATAATAAGGTTATATAGCTTGACCTTATAGGCTTAGGATTTCTACGCCTCCTTTATACGCTTAGGATAATCCTATTACAGGACTTAGTAATCCTACGTAAGTAGTTCCCGCTCTACCCTCTATGGAAGGACTCCCTCTTTGGCTACAAGGAGTACCAGAGGTTTGCTATATAGGTAAAAAGCTCACTAGCTAACATAGTTACGCTAAATAAGATAATAATATGGAAATACTAGCCCGCCTATAAGGCCGTAGCTAAGCTAAGATATAAGGCTGCAATCTCTAAGATAAAGGGGGTTTAATTACGCGTATAGACAATCTTAGAACGCCTTAGCGAGATAAAAAGGTTATTAGTATTATTCGCACCTATATAGATCTAGTAAGGGAAGATAGGTATCTAGATAGAGCCTATAGAGTCTATATATTCGTCTTTAGACGGCCCCGTACCTATACCTATACCTATATTTATACCCGCACCTATACCTGCGTCCGTTCCTAAATGCGTTAACGGCTAGATTCCGTCTTTAGATAAACCCTCTTCTATATATCTAACCCCTATAGAGATACTAAGGGGTCCTTAACTGTCTACCGCTATAGAGCCTGCTTAGCTGTCTACTATAACGTTTACTATACCCCCGCAGCAGCTGCTGTAAGCTTCTACTATACCCCTACCACAGCTGCCGTAGGCTAACGCTTAACCTTTTCCATTTATTCTTAACCTGTAGGCGCCGCTAAGAAAATATAAGATGCTTTAGGGTAGTAATTTAGTATTCTAGCTCTAAACCAAGTGGACTTTAGGGCTAGCAGGTAGGCCGTTAATTAAAGCTCTTAATTGCTGCTAGGGGGCGCGCTAGCGGGTTAACAGCGAGGCAATATTCTATAGCCGTCGCCGTAGGATAATTAAGGATGTTAGATAGCGCGTAAAAGACGGTATAGCAAGAGATAAGAGACAGGCTGTTAACCAGCTAGAACAGCTACAAGGTCCGCGTTCTTTAGATTAGCTTTATAAGAATATCTAAATAGTTATTTTACTATAGTGACTAAGACACCTTAATATATAACTGCCTCTATATATAACTGCACTACAGTGACCAACCGAGACGCCTTAATGTACGACTGCACTGCAGTAACTAAGATGTCTTAATATAGGACTACTGGTAACCGAGACGTCTCAATATAGAACTGCACTGTAGTAACCAAGACGTCTTAATATATAACTGCACTACAGTAACCAAAACACCTCGATATAGAACTGCACTGCATTAACTAAAACGCCTTAATGTAGGACTATACTACAGCAACCAAGACGTCTTAATATAGGACTATATTACAGTAACTAAGACACCTTAATATAGGAATAGAACGCGTTTAGGTATTATAAATTTAGAGCAATATTACGCGACTGTCTAAAGGTACCAATCTAATATATATTATATACCTTTTCGCCCAAAATCGCGTGCGAAGGTACTTAGGGGCGGTTGCTACGCGACTAAGTATGGGGTTTAGGCGCGTTATTAATAGGGGTAGCCCTAACCTTATATTAACCCAGGTCGTAACCGCGCCAAATTAGCCCCCCTAATATATAATAGGTATTAAAGGTTGGGGTTAAGCTTAGTATAACCTTAGGTTACGCACAACCCCCTAAGGTCTGCGATATATTGTTTAAATATCACCCCCCCCCTTTAGTAGTGGCCCCTACTTTTTTAACGCGTCTTTAAGGCCTAGGTTAGTACTAGGTTAGTATAGAGGTCCTTATTACGCGCTATTAACCTTACTGTCGCCTTAATAATCCCATTTTCTAACCCTCTACTATTTTTGTGCCCGCGCTAGCTCCTGGCTCGCGCGGGGCTTCTAATTTTATATAAAAAGGCCTACTATAATTCTAATTCTATAATATAGAGCCCTCTTCTTCTTCTTCTCCATTAATATTTACGCGTTATTTACCTATGCTGCGCTTACGCGTCTGCCCCCTTGCCTCTTGCGGATATAGAGTCTCTTAAGAATCTTCTTACCCTATAGTCCACTATAGAAGCCCCCCTAGCTTTCTCCCTCTATAGCCTCCAGAATGAATTCAAGGCCCAGATAGTACGGCTATAAAATATTCATAAGGCCTAGCGCTTAAAGAATACTATAAGGGCGTATAAGCCAAAGCAAAAAGAGTGGGAAGACTAGTGCGCGAGATTAGAAGGCAATACAGATGGCGCCTAGGTAATAGAAGATAAGCTTTGCTTATTTTTAGAGCAGTAAGTCGTTAATTAAGAATCGCGGGCCACTAGCTATTAAAAACGGAAGTTAAAACAGAAAGAGATATAGAAAGATGGCGAGCAGGCAAAGAAGAGGCAGAAAACAACTATAGAAGGGCCACTAGGGGGAAAGGCAGCTATAGGGGAGGAAGCTATAAAGGAAGAGATATAAGATAAGAAGGCCCTAGACGCCCTATTTAACGAGATAGTCTAATACTTAGTTATAAATAGCTACGTCTCTGCTATTACTAAGCTCTACGCGTAGTAGTTAAAAGGCAAGACCTCACAGCCATTATGGGGGGCGAAGCTCTTGGCGGTACTAGACAGTATCCACCATAATAAGGACCAGATTTAACGCGTTAACTTTATTAATTAAGGCCTATTTATAATTACTGGCGGCTACAACGTTAAAGGGCTTAAAAAGGCAATTACTTAGTACTAGGAGACGGGCTCTAAGAAGCCAGGCTTAATTAAGTCTTACTTTTAAACTGCGGCCGAGCATTTATTAGGTTTATATATACCCTATTTAGCCTATACGGCTGCCGTTTTCTAACCTACTTAGGCCATACTACCGTTACCTAGGGTAAAAGTAGATAGGATATTTAGCTTACTAACCTTATCCTTATTAAACTAGAGAATAAAGGGCCTAAACCAGACAAGTTAGCGCCGTATATAATTATATCAATAATATAGGGGAAGCAGAATTAACACGGCAAGGTTAAGTATATAGGCTATATATGCAATACTGACCCTATCCTCTACCCTCTCTCTGCAATAGCCTTCTACTTCTTTAACTACTGGGGTAAGGACAGCGCTAAGAGCTTCCTATTCTTTCGGCAGCTAGAGGACTACTATAGCCTATATATCTTCCCTAGTAGCATTAAAGTACTATAATAGCCGTTAAGCTATCACACGTAGTTTAAATAGAATAAAAAGATGTTCTAGGGGGTAGGGATTTACTTAAAGGAAAAGACCCATAGCGCCCATAAGCAGAGCGTCCGGTATGCTAAGCTTAGCGGCGTTAAGGAGACCTAAATTAGATGGGCCGGACGCTAAAATACGGACGCGATAATAGAAGCCTACCTTAGCTATCTACCCCGTGCGTTTATGCGGTCAATCGCCAGCTTCCTAAAGAAAGGAAAGGGCTACTTTCTTCCCTGCACGTAAGAGGTGCCGGAGGAGGTACTCTACTTAAAGATATAGCCTAAGACTAATATCTGGCTAAAACGCATAGAGACCTACCACCTAGAGAGGGCTAATAATAAGGTTATACGGCTTAACCTTATAGGCTTAGGATTTCTACGCCTCCTTTATACGCTTAGGGTAATCCTATTACAGGACTTAATAATCCTATATAAGCAGTTCCTGCTTTACCCTCTATAGAAGGACTCCCTCTTTGGCTGCAAGGAGTACTAGAGGTTTACTATATAGGTAGAAAGCTTACTAGCTAACGTAGTTACGCTAAATAAGACAATAATATGGAAATACTAGCCCGCCTATAAGGCCATAGCTAAGCTAAGACACGAGGCCGCAATCTCTAAGATAAAGGGGGTTTAATTACGCGTGCAGACGATCTTAGAACGCCTTAGCGAGATAAAAAGGTTATTAGCATTATTCGCACCTATATAGATCTAGTAAGGGAAGACGGGTATCTAGATAGGGCCTATAGAGTCTATATATCCGTCTTTAGATAGCCCTATACCTATACTTATACTTATACCTGTACCCATACCTATACCTGTGTTTGTTCCTAAACGCGTTAACGGCTAGATTCCGTCTTTAGATAAACCCTCTCCTATATATCTAACCCCTATAGAGATACTAAGGGGTCCTTAACTGTCTACCGCTATAGAGCCTGCTTAGCTATCTACTATAACGTCTACTATACCCCTGTAGCAGCTGCCGCAAGCTTCTACTATACCCCTACTATAGCTGCTATAGGCTAACGCTTAACCTCTTCCATTTATTCTTAACCTATAGGCGCCGCTAAAGAAATATAAAATGCTTTAGAGTAGTAATTTGGTGTTCTAGCTCTAGACTAAGTGGACTTTAGGGCTAGTAGGTAGGCCATTAATTAAAGCTCTTAATCGCTGCTAGGGGGCGCGCTAGCGGGTTAATAGCAAGGCGATATTCTATAGCCATTGCCATAGGATAATTAAGGATGTTAGATAGCGCGTAGAAGACGGTATAGCAAGAAATAAGAGACAGGCTGTTAACCAGCTAGAACAGCTATAAGGTCCATATTCTTTAGATTAGCTTTATAAAAATATCTAAATAATTATTTTACTATAGTGACTAAGACACCTTAATATATAACTGCCTCTATATATAACTACACTATAGTGACCGACCGAGACGCCTTAATATATGACTGCACTGCAGTAACTAAGACGTCTTAATATAGAACTACTAGTGACCAAAACGTCTTGATATAGGACTACACTACAGTAACCAAGACATCTTAATATATGACTGTACTACAGTAACTAAAACGCCTTAATATAGGACTGCACTGCATTAACTAAGACGCCTTAATATAGGACTATACTATAGTAACCAAGACATCTTAATATAGGACTATATTACAGTAACTAAAACGCCTTAATATAGGAATAGAACGCGTTTAGGTGTTATAAATTCAGAGTAATATTATATAACTATCTAGAGGTACCGATCTAATATATATTATATACCTTTTCGCCTAAAATCGCGTACGAAGGTACTTAGGGGCGGTCGCTACGCGACTAAATACGGGGTTCGGGCGCGTTATTAATAAGGGTAGCCCTAACCTCATATTAACCTGGGTTATAACCGCGCCAAATCAGCCCCCCTAATATGTAATAGGTATTGGAGGTTAGGGTTAAGCTTAGTATAATCTTAGGTTACGTATAACCCCCTAAGGTCTACAATATATTGTTTAAATATTACCCCCCCCCTTTAGTGGTGGCCCCTACTTTTTTAACGCGTCTTTAAGGCCTAGGTTAGTACTGGGTTAGTATAGAGGTCCTTATTATACGCTATTAACCTTACTGTTGCCTTAATAATCCTATTTTCTAACCCTCTACTGTTCTTGTGCCTACGCTAGCTCCTAGCTCGCGCGGGGCTTCTAATTTTATATAGAAAGGCCTACTATAATTCTAATTCTATAATATAGAGCCCTCTTTTTCTCCTTCTCTATTAATATTTACGTGTTATTTACCCGTGCCGTACTTATGCGTCTGCCCCCTTACCTCTTATAGATATAGAGTCTCTTAAGAATCTTCTTACCCTATAGTCTACTACGGAAGCCCCCCTAGCTTCCTCCCCCTATAGCCTCCAAAACGAATTTAAGGCCCAGATAGTATGGCTATAGAATATTCATAAGGCCTAGCGCTTAAAGAATACTATAAGGGCGTACAAGCCAAAGCAGAAAGAGTGGGAAGACTAATACGCAAGACTAGAAGGCAATATAGATGGCGCCTAGGTAACAAAAAATAAGCTTTGCTTATTTTTAGAGCAGTAAGTTGTTAATCAAGAATCGCGGGCCGCTAGCTATTAAAAACGGAAGTTAAAACAGAAAGAGATATGGAAAGATAGCGAGCAGGCAAAGAAGAGGCAGAAAACGACCACAGGAGGGCCGCTAAAGGGAAAGGCAGCCGCAGGGGAGGAAGCTATAAAGGAAAAGATATAGGACAAGGAGGCCCTAAACGCCCTATTTAATAAGACAGTCTAATACTTAGTTATAAATAGCTATGTCTCCGCTATTACTAAGCTCTATATATGGCAGTTAGAAGGCAAGACCTCGCAGCCACTATAGGGGGCAAAGCTCTTAGTGGTACTAGATAGTGTCCGCTGTAATAAGGACCAGATTCAATATATTAACTTTATTAATTAAGGCCTGTTTATAATTACTAGCGGCTACAATATCAAAGGGCTTAAAAAGGCAATTATTTAGTACTAGAAGATGGGCTCTAAGAAGCTAGGCTTAATTAAGTCTTACCTTTAAACTGCGGCCAAGCATTTATTAGGTTTGTATATACCCTATTTAGCCTATATAGCTGCCGTTTTCTAACCTACTTAGGCCATACTACTGTTACCTAGGGTAAAAGTAGATAGGATGTTTAGCTTACTAACCTTGTCCTTATTAAACTAGAGAACAAAGGGCCTAAACCAAACAAGTTAGCGCCGTGTATAATTATATCAATAATACAGAGAAAGCAGAATTAACACGGCAAGGTTAAGTATATGGGCTATATATATAATACTAACCCTATCCTCTACCCTCTCTCTGTAATAGCCTTCTACTTCTTTAACTACTGGGGCAAGGATGGCGCTAAAAGCTTTCTATCCTTTTAATAGCTAGAGGACTACTACGGCCTATACGTCTTCCCTGGTAGTATTAAAGTACTATAACGGCCGTTAAGCTATTACACACAGTTTAAATAAAATAAAAAGATGTTTTAGGGGGTAGGGATTTACTTAAAGGAGAAGACCTATAGCGCCTATAAGCAGAGCGTCTAGCACGCTAAGCTTAGCGGCGTTAAGGAGACCCAAATTAGATAGGCCGGACGCTGGAATATAGACGCAATAATAGGAGCCTACCTCAGCTATCTACCCTATGCGTTTATACGGTCAATCGCCGGCTTCCTAAAGAAAGGAAAGGGCTACTTTCTTCCCTACGCATAAGAGGTACTGAAGGAGGTACTTTACTTAAAAATATAGCCCAAGACTAACGTCTAGCTAAAACACATAAAGACCTACCACCCAGAGAGGGCTGATAATAAGGTTATATAGCTTAACCTTATAGGCTTAGGATTTCTACGCCTCCTCTATACACTTAGGGTAATCCTATTACAGGACTTAGTAATCCTATATAAGCAGTTCCTGCTCTACCCTCTATAGAAGAACTCCCTCTTTGGCTGCAAGGAGTACCAAAGGTTTGCTATATAGGTAGAAAGCTTACTAGCTAACGTAGTTACGCTAGATAAAACAATAATGCGGAAATACTAGCCCGCCTATAAGGCCGTAGCTAAGCTAAAACACAAGGCCGCAATCTCTAAGATAAAGGGGGTTTAATTACGCGTATAGACAATCTTAGAACGCCTTAGCGAGATAGAAAGGTTATTAGCATTATTTACACCTATATAGATCCAATAAGGGAAGACGGGTATCTGGATAGGGCCTATAGAGTCCATATATCTGTCTTTAGACGGCCCTGTACTTATACCTATACCTATACCTATATCTATACCTGTACCCGCGTCCGTTCCTAAACGCGTTAATAGCCAGATTCCATCTTTAGATAAACCCTCTCCTATATATTTAACCCCTATAGAGATACTAAGGGGTCCTTAACTGTCTACCGCTATAGAGCCTGCTTAGCTGTCTACTATAATATCTACTATACCCCTATAGCAGCTGCTGTAAGCTTCTACTATACCCCCGCCGCAGCTACTATAGGCTAACGCTTAACCTCTTCTATTTATTCTTAACCTATAGGCGCCGCTAAGGAAATATAAGATGCTTTAAGGTAGTAATTCAGTGTTCTAGCTCTGGACTGAGTGGACTTTAGGGCTAGCAGGTAGGCCATTAATTAAAGCTTTTAATTGCTACTAGGGGGCGCGCTAGCGGGTTAATAGCGAGGCGATATTCTACAGCCGTCACTATAGGATAATTAAGGATGTCAGACAGCGCGTAGAAGACGGTACGGCAAAAGATAAGAGATAGGCTATTAACCAGCTAGAATAGCTACAAGGTTTACATTCTTTAGATTAGCTTTATAAGAATATTTAAATAGTTATTTTATTATAGTAACTAAGACACCTTAATATATAACTGCCTCTATATACAACTGCACTATAGTAACTGACTGAGACGCCTTAATATATAACTGCACTGCAGTAACTAAGACGTCTTAATATAGGACTACTAGTAACCAAGACGTCTTAATATAGGACTACACTGCAGTAACTAAGACGTCTTAATATATAACTGCACTACAGTAACCAAAACGCCTTAATATAGGACTGCACTGCATTAACTAAGACGCCTTAATGTAGGACTATACTATAGTAACCGAGACGTCTTAATATAGGACTATATTACAGTAACTAAGATACCTTAATATAGGAATAGAACGCGTTTAGGTGTTATAAATTTAGAGTAATATTACGCGACCGTCTAGAGGTACCGATCTAATATATATTATATACCTTTTCGCCTAAAATCGCGTGCAAAGGTACTTAGGGGCGGTTGCTACGCGATTAAGTGCGGGGTTTAGGCGCGTTATTAGTAGGGGTAGCCCTAACCTTATATTAACCTAGGTTGTAACCGCGCCAAATCAGCCCCCCTAATATATAATAGGTATTGGAGGTTAGGATTAAGCTTAGTATAACCTTAGGTTATATATAACCCCCTAAGGTCTATAACATATTGTTTAAATATCACCCCCCCCCTTTGGTGGTAGCCCTTACTTTTTCAACGCGTCTTTAAGGCCTAGGTTAGTACTGGGTTAGTATAGAGGTCCTTATTATACGCTATCAACCTTACTATCGCCTTAACAATCCTATTTTCTAACCCTCTATTGTTTTTGTGCCCGTGCTAGCTCCTAGCTCGCGCGGGGCTTCTAATTTTATATAGAAAGGCCTACTATAATTCTAATTCTATAATATAGAGCCCTCTTCTTCTCCTTCTCTATTAATATTTACGCGTTATTTACCTGTGCCGCGCTTACGCGTCTGCCCCCTTGCCTCTTATAGATATGGAGTCTCTTAAGAATCTTCTTACCTTATAGTTTACTATGGAAGCCCCCCTAGCTTCCTCCCCCTATAGCCTCTAGAACGAATTCAAGGCCCAGACAGTATGGCTATAGGATATTTATAAGGCCTAGCGCTTAAAGAATACTATAAGGGCGTATAAGCTAAAGCAGAAAGAGTAGAAAGACTAGTATGTAAGACTAGAAGGCAATACAGACAGCGCCTAAGTAATGGAAGATAAGCTTTACTTATTTTTAGAGTAGTAAGTTGTTAATTAAGAATCGCGGGCCACTGGCTATTAAAAACGGAAGTTAAAACGGAAAAAGATATAGAAAGATAGTAAGCGGGTAAAGAAGAGGCAGAAGACAACCGCAGAAGGGCCACTAGGGGGAAAGGCAGCCGTAAGGGAGGAAGCTATAAAGGAAGAGATATGGGATAAGGAGGCCCTAGATGCCCTATTTAACAAAATAGTCTAATACTCAGTTATAAATAGCTACGTCTCCGCTATTACTAAGCTCTATATATAGTAGTTAGAAAACAAGACCTCGCAGCCACTACGGGGGGCAAAGCTTTTAGCGGTACTAGACAGCGTCTACTATAACAAGGACTAGATTTAACGCGTTAACTTTATTAATTAAGGCCTATTTACAATTACTAGCGGCTACAACGTTAAAGGGCTTAAAAAGGCGATTACTTAGTACTAAAAGACGGGCTCTAAAAAGCCAGGCTTAATTAAGTCTTACCTTTAAACTACGGCTAAGTATTTATTAGGTTTATATATACCCTATTTAGCCTATATAGCTACCGTTTTCTAACCCACTTAGGCCATACTACCGTTACCTAGAGTAAAAGTAGATAGGACGTTTAGCTTACTAATCTTGTCCTTATTAAACTAGAGAACAAAGGGCCTAAACCAGACAAGTTAGCGCCGTATATAATTATATTAATAATATAGGGGAAGCAGAATTAACACGGCAAGGTTAAGTATATAGGCTATATACGTAATATTAACCCTATCCTCTACCCTCTCTCCGCAATAGCCTTCTACTTCTTTAACTACTAGGGTAAGGACGGCGCTAAGAGCTTCCCATCCTTTTAGCAGCCAGAGGACTACTACGGCCTATATATCTTCCCTAGTAGCATTAAAGTACTGTAATAGCCGTTAAGCTATTATACGCAGTTTAAATGGAATAAAAAGATATTTTAGGGGGTAGGGATTCACTTAAAGAAGAAGACCTATAGCGCCTATAAGTAAAGCGTCTAGCACGCTAAGCTTAGCGGCGTTAAGAAGACCTAAATTAGATAGGCCAAACACTAGAATATAGACGCGATAATAGGAGCCTACCTTAGCTATCTACCCTATGCGTTTATATGGTCAATCGCCGGCTTCCTAAAGAAAGGAAAGGGCTACTTTCTTCCCCACGCGCAAGAGGTACCGGAGGAGGTACTTTACTTAAAGATATAGCCCAAGACTAATATTTAGCTAAAACGCATAAAGACCTACCACCTAGAGAGGGCCAATAATAAGGTTATACGGCTTAACCTTATAGGCTTAGGATTTCTACGCCTCCTCTATACACTTAGGGTAATCCTATTATAGGACTTAGTAATCCTATATAAGCAGTTCCCACTCTACCCTCTATAGAAGGACTCCCTCTTTGGCTGCGAGGAGTACCAGAGGTTTACTATATAGGTAGAAAGCTCACTAGCTAACATAGTTACGCCAAATAAAACAATAATACGGAAATACTAGCCCACCTATAAGGCCATAGCTAAGCTAAGACACGAGGCCACAATCTCTAAGATAAAGGGGGTTTAATTACGCGTGCAGACAATCTTAGAACGCCTTAGCAAGATAAAAAGGTTATTAGTATTATTCGCACCTATATAAATCTAGTAAGGGAAGACAGGTATCTAGATAGGGCCTATAGAGTCTATATATCCGTCTTTAGACGGCCCTATACCCGTATCTATACCCGCACCTATATTTATACCTATACCCGCGTCCGTTCCTAAATGCGTTAACGGCCAGATTCCGTCTTTAGATAAACCCTCTCCTATATATTCGACCCCTATAGAGATACTAAGGGGTCCTTAACTATCTACCACTATAGAGCCTGCTTAGCTGTCTATTATAACGTCTACTATACCCCTATAGTAGCTGCCGTAAGCTTCTACTATACCCCCGCCGCAGCTGCCGTAGGCTAACGCTTAACCTTTTCCATTTATTCTTAACCCGTAGGCGCCGCTAAGGAAATATAAGATGCTTTAGGGTGGTAATTTGGTGTTCCAGCTCTAGACTAAGTAGACTTTAGGGCTAGCAGGTAGGCCGTCAATCAAAGCTCTTAATCGCTGCTAGGGGGTACACTAGCGGGTTAATAGCAAGGCGATATTCTATAGCCGTCGCCATAAAATAATTAAGGATGTCAGACGGCGCGTAAAAAACGGTATAGCAAGAGATAAGAGACAGGCTATTAACCAGCTAGAACAGCTATAAGGTCTATATTCTTTAGATTAGCTTTATAAGAATATCTAAATAGTTATTTTACTGCAGTAACCAAGACACCTTAATATATAACTGCCTCTATATACAACTACACTATAGTGACCGACTAAGACGCCTTAACGTATGACTACACTGCAGTAACCAAGACGTCTTAATATAGGACTACTGGTGACTAAGACGTCTTAATATAAAACTACACTATAGTAACCAAGACGTCTTAATATATAACTGCACTACAGTAACTAAAACGCCTTAATATAGGACTACACTGCATTAACTAAGACGCCTTAATATAGGACTATACTACAGCAATTAAGACGTCTTAATATAGGACTATATTACAGTAACTAAGACGCCTTAATATAGGAATAGAACACGTTTAGGTGTTATAAATTTAGAGCAATATTACGCAACTATCCAGAGGTACTAATCCAATATATATTATATACCTTTTCGCCCAAAATCGCGTGCGAAGGTACTTAGGGGCGGTCACTACGCGACTAAGTACGGGGTTTGGGCGTATTATTAATAGGGGTGGCCCTAACCTCATATTAACCCAGGTCGTAACCGCGCCAAATTAGCCCCCCTAATATGTAATAGGTATTGGAGGTTGGGGTTAAGCTTAGTATAACCTTAGGTTATATATAACCCCCTAAAGTCTGCGACATATCGTTTAAATATTACCCCCCCCCTTTAGTAGTGGCCCCTACTTTTTTAACGCGTCTTTAAGGCCTAGGTTAGTACTAGGTTAGTATAAAAGTCCTTATTACACGCTATTAACCTTACTATTACCTTAACAATCCTATTTTCTAACCCTCTACTGTTTTTGTGCCCGCGCTAGCTCCTAGCTTACGCGGGGCTTCTAATTTTATATAGAAAGGCCTACTATAATTCTAATTCTATAATATAGAGCCCTCTTCTTCTCCTTCTCTATTAATATTTATGCGTTATTTACCTGTGCCGCGCTTACGCATCTACCCCCTTACCTCTTACGGATATAGAGTCTCTTAAGAATCTTCTTACCCTATAGTTTACTACGGAAGCCCCCCTAGCTTCCTTCCCCTATAGCCTCCAGAACGAATTTAAGGCCCAAATAGCACGGCTATAGGATATTCATAAGGCCCAGCGCTTGAAGAATATTATAAGGGCGTATAAGCCAAAGTAGAAAGAGTGGGAAGACTAATACGCAAGACTAAAAGGCAATATAGACGGCGCCTAGGTAACGGAAGATAAGCTTTACTTATTTTTAGAGCAGTAAGTCATCAATTAAGAATCGCGGGCCGCTGGCTATTAAAAACAGAAGTTAAAACAGAAAGAGATATAGAAAGATGGCGAGCGGGCAAAGAAGAGGCAGAAGATAACCGCAAAAGGGCCACTAAGAAAAAAAGCAGCCGCAGGGGAGAAAGCTATAAAGAAAGAGATATAGAACAAAGAGGCCCTAGACGCCCTATTTAACGAGATAGTCTAATACTTAGTTATAAATAGCTACGTCTCCGCTATTACTAAGCTCTATATATGGCAGTTAAAAGGCAAGACCTCGCAGCCGCTATAGGGGGCAAAGCTCTCGGCAGTACTAAACAGCGTCCGCCGTAATAAGGACTGGATTCAATACGTTAACTTTATTAATTAAGGCCTATTTATAATTACTAGCGGCTACAACATTAAAGGGCTTAAAAAGGCGATTACTTAGTGCTAAAAGACAGGCTCTAAGAAGCTAGGCTTAATTAAGTCTTACCTTTAAACTACAGCTAAGCATTTATTAGGTTTATATATACCCTATTTAGCCTATATAGCTGCCGTTTTCTAACCTACTTAGGCCATACTACTGTTACCTAGGGTAAAAGTAGATAGGACGTTTAGCTTACTAACCTTATCCTTATTAAACTAGAGAACAAAGGGCCTAAACCAGACAAGTTAGCGCCGTGTATAATTATATCAATAATATAGGGGAAGCAGAATTAACACGGTAAGGTTAAGTATATAGGCTATATATATAATACTAACCCTATCCTCTACCCTCTCTCTGCAATAGCCTTCTACTTCTTTAACCGCTGGGGTAAGGACGGCGCTAAGAGCTTCCCATCCTTTTAGTAGCTAGAGGACTACTACGGCCTATACATCTTCTCTAGTAGCATTAAAGTACCGCAATAGCTATTAAGCTATTATACACAGTTTAAATGGAATAAAAAGATGTTCTAGGGGGTAGAGATTTACTTAAAGGAGAAAACCCATAGCGCCTATAAGCAGAGCGTCCGGTACGCTAAGCTTAGCGGCGTTAAGGAGACCCAAATTAGATAGGCTGGATGCTAAAATATAGACGCAATAACAGGAGCCTACTTCAGCTATCTACCCTATACGTTTATATGGTCAATCGCCGGCTTCCTAAAGAAAGGAAAGGGCTACTTTCTTCCCTACGCGTAAGAGGTGCCGGAGGAGGTACTCTACTTAAAGATATAGCCTAAGACTAATGTCTGGCTAAAACGCATAGAGACCTACCACCCAGAGAGGGCCAATAATAAGGTTATACGGCTTAACCTTATAGGCTTAGGATTTCTACGCCTCCTCTATACACTTAGGGTAATTCTATTACAGGACTTAGTAATCCTATATAAACAGTTCCCGCTCTACCCTCTATAGAAGGACTCCCTCTTTAGCTGCAAGGAGTACTAGAGGTTTGCTATATAGGTAGAAAGCTTACTAGCTAATATAATTACGCTAAATAAGATAATAATGCGGAAATACTAGCCCACCTATAAGGCTATAGCTAAGCTAAGATACAAGGCCGCAATCTCTAAGATAAAGGGGGTTTAATTACGCGTATAGACAATCTTAAAACGCCTTAGCAAAATAGAAAGGTTATTAGCATTATTCGCACCTATATAAATCTAGCAAGGGAAGATAGGTATCTAGATAGGGCCTATAGAGTCTATATATCCATCTTTAAACGGCCTTATATCTATACCTATACCCGCACCTATACCTATACCTATACCCGCGTCTGTTCCTAAACGCGTTAACAGCCAGATTCCGTCTTTAAATAAACCCTCTCCTATATATCTAACCCCTATAGAGATACTAAGGGGTCCTTAACTGTCTACCACTATAGAGCCTGTTTAGCCGTCTACTATAACGTCTACTATACCCCTGTAGCAGCTGCCGCAAGCTTCTACTATACCCCCACCACAGCTACTATAGGCTAATACTTAACCTCTTCCATTTATTCTTAACCCGTAGGCGCCGCTAAGGAAATATAAGATACTTTAGGGTAGTAATTCGGTATTCCAGCTCTAGACTAAGTAGACTTTAGGGCTAGCAGGTAGGCCGTCAATTAAAGCTCTTAATCGCTGCTAGGGGGCGCGCTGGTGGGTTAACGGCAAGGCAATGTTCTATAGCCGTCGCCGTAGGATAATTAAGGATGTTAAATAGCGCGTAGAAAACAGTACGGCAAAAGATAAAAGATAGGCTGTTAACCAGCTAAAATAGCTACAAGGTCTATATTCTTTAGATTAGCTTTATAAGAATATCTAAATAGTTATTTTACTACAATAACCAAGACACCTTAATATATAACTGCCTCTATATATAACTGCACTATAGTGACCAACTAAGACGCCTCGATGTATAACTGCACTGCAGTAACCAAGACGTCTTAATATAGGACTACTAGTAACCAAGACGTCTCGATATAGAACTACACTGCAGTAACTAAGACATCTTAATATATAACTGCACTATAGTAACCAAAACGCCTTAATATAGGACTGCACTGCATTAACTAAGACGCCTTAATATAGGACTATACTACAGCAACCAAGACGTCTTAATATAGGACTATATTACAGTAACTAAGACGCCTTAATATAGGAATAGAACGCGTTTAGGTGTTATAAATTTAGAGTAATATTATGTAACTATCTAAAGGTACCAATCTAACACATATTATATACCTTTTCGCCTAAAATCGCGTGCGAAGGTACTTGGGGGCGGTTATTATACGACCAAGTACGGGGTTCGGGCGTGTTATTAGTAGGGGTAGCCCTAACCTTATATTAACCCGGGTTATAACCGCGCCAAATCAGCCCCCCTAATATATAATAGGTATTGGAGGTTAGGGTTAAGCTTAGTATAACCTTAGGTTATATATAACCCCCTAAGGTCTGCAATATATCGTTTAAATATTACCCCCCCCCTTTAGTGGTGGCCCCTACTTTTTCGACGCGTCTTTGAGGCCTAGGTTAGTACTAGGTTAGTATAGAGGTCCTTATTACGCGCTATTGACCTTACCATTGCCTTAACAATCCCATTTTCTAACCCTCTGCTGTTTTTATACCCGCGCTAGCTCCTAGCTCGCGCGGGGCTTCTAATTTTATATAGAAAGGCCTGCTATAATTCTAATTCTATAATATAGAGCTCTCTTCTTCTCCTTCTCTATTAATATTTACGTGTTATTTACCTGTGCTACGCTTACGCGTCTACCCTCTTGCCTCTTACGGATATAGAGTCTCTTAAGAATCTTCTTACCCTATAGTCTACTATGGAAGCCCCCCTAGCTTCCTTCCCCTATAGCCTCTAGAACGAATTCAAGGCCTAGACAGCATAGCTATAGGATATTTATAAGGCCTAGCGCTTAAAGAATACTATAAGGGCGTACGAGCCAAAGTAGAAAGAGTGGGAAGACTAGTATATAAGACTAAAAGGTAATACAGACGGCGCCTAGGTAATAGAAGATAAGCTTTACTTATTTTTAGAGTAGCAAGTTATTAATTAAGAATCGCAAGCCGCTGGCTATTAAAAACGGAAGTTAAAACAAAAAGAGATATGGAAAGATAGCAAACAGGTAAAGAAGAGGCAGAAGATAACCGTAGAAAGGCCACTAAGGGGAAAGGCAGCCGCAGGGAAGGAAGCTATAAAGAAAGAGATATAGGACAAGGAGGCCCTAGACGCCCTATTTAATAAAATAGTCCAATACTTAGTTATAAATAGCTACGTCTCCGCTATTACTAAGCTCTATATATAGCAGTTAAAAGGCAAGACCTCACAGCCACTATAGGGGGCGAAGCTCTTAGCGGTACTAAACAGTGTCCGCTATAATAAGGACCAGATTTAACGCGTTAACTTTATTAATTAAGGCCTGTTTACAATTACTAGCGGCTACAACGTTAAAGGGCTTAAAAAGGCAATTATTTAGTACTAGGAGACGGGCTCTAAAAAGCTAGGCTTAATTAAGTCTTACCTTCAAACTGCAGCCAAGCATTTATTAGGTTTGTATATACCCTATTTAACCTATATAGCTGCCGTTTTCTAACCCACTTAGGCTATACTACTATTACCTAGGGTGAAAGTAGATAGGACGTTTAGCTTGCTAACCTTATTCTTATTAAACTAAAGAATAAAGGGCCTAAACCAGATAAGTTAGCGCCGTATATAATTATATTAATAATATAGGGGAAGCAGAATCAACACGGCAAGGTTAAGTATATGGGCTATATATATAATACTGACCCTATCCTCTGCCCTCTCTCCGCAATAGCCTTCTACTTCTTTAACCGCTAGGGCAAGGACGGCGCTAAAAGCTTCCCATCCTTTTAGCAGCTAGAGGACTACTATAGCCTATACGTTTTCCCTAATAGTATTAAAGTACCGCAACGGCCGTTAAGCTATTACACGCAGTTTAAATAGAATAAAAAGATATTCCAGGGGGTAGGGATTCACTTAAAGGAGAAGACCTATAGCGCCCATAAGCAGAGCGTCTAGTATGCTGAGCTTAGCGGCGTTAAGGAGACCCAAATTAGATAGGCTAGATACTAGAATATAGATACAATAACAGGAGCCTACCTCAGCTATCTACCCCGTGCGTTTATGTGGTCAATCGCTAGCTTCCTAAAGAAAGGAAAGGGCTACTTTCTTCCCCACGCGCAAGAGGTGCCGGAGGAGGTACTTTACTTAAAGATATAGCCCGAGACTAACGTCTGGCTAAAACATATAGAGACCTACTACCCAGAGAGGGCTGATAATAAGGTTGTATAGCTTAACCTTACGGGCTTAGGATTTCTACGCCTCCTTTATACGCTTAGGGTAATCCTATTACAGGACTTAGTAATCCTACATAAGCAGTTCCCGCTCTACCCTCTATAAAAGGACTCCCTCTTTAGCTGCAAGGAGTACCAGAGGTTTGCTGCGCAGGTAGAAAGCTCACTAGCTAACGTAGTTACGCCAAATAAAACAATAATGCGGAAATACTGGCCTACCTATAAGGCCGTAGCTAAGCTAAGACATAAGGCCGCAATCTCTAAGATAAAGGGGGTTTAATTACGCGTGTAGACGATCTTAGAACGCCTTAGCGAGATAAAAAGGTTATTAGTATTATTCGCACCTATATAGATCTAATAAGGGAAGACGGGTATCTAGATAGGGCCTATAGAGTCTATATATCCGTCTTTAGACAGCCCTATACCTATACCTATACCCGCACCTGTACCCACACCTGTACCCGTGTCCGTTCCTGAACGCGTTAACGGCCAGATTCCATCTTTAGATAAACCCTCTTCTATATATCCGACCCCTATAGAGATACTAAGGGGTCCTTAACTGTCTACCGCTGTAGAGCCTGCTTAGCCGTCTACTATAACGTCTACTATACCCCCGCAGCAGCTGCCGCAAGCTTCTACTATACCCCCGCCGCAGCTGCCGCAGGCTAACGCTTAACCTCTTCCATTTATTCTTAACCCGCAGGCGCCACTAAGGAAATATAAGATGCTTTAGGGTGGTAATTCGGTGTTCTAGCTCTGGACCGAGTGGACTTTAGGGCTAGTAGGTAGGCCGTTAATCGAAGCTCTTAATCGCTGCTGGGGGGCGCGCTAGCGGGTCGACGGCGAGGCGATATTCTACAGCCGTCGCCGTAGGATAATTAAGGATGTCAGACGGCGCGTAGAAGACAGTACGGCAAGAGACGAGAGACAGGCTGTCAACCAGCTAGAACAGCTACGAGGTCCGCGTTCTTTAGATTGGCTTTGTAAGAATATCTAAATAGTTATTTTACTACAGTGACCAAGACACCTTAATATATAACTGCCTCTATATATAACTGCACTACAGTGACCGACCAAGACGCCTCAACGTACGACTGCACTGCAGTGACTAAGACGTCTTAATGTAGGACTACTGGTGACCGAGACGTCTCGATATAGGACTGCACTGCAGTGACCGAGACGTCTCAATATATGACTGCACTACAGTAACCAAAACGCCTCGATATAGGACTGCACTGCATTAACTAAGACGCCTTAATGTAGGACTATACTATAGCAACCGAGACGTCTCAATATAGGACTACATTACAGTAACTAAGACGCCTTAATGTAGGAATGGAACGCGTTTAGGTGTTGTAAATTTAGAGCAACATTACGCGACCGTCCAGAGGTACCGATCCAACACATATTATGTACCTTTTCGCCCAAAATCGCGTGCGAAGGTACTCGGGGGCGGTCGCTGCGCGACCGAGTGCGGGGTTCGGGCGCGT
>Ga0307507_10000601_pt1 | contig 77760 bp, 18 predicted proteins | sample 7_EM_MG_FD_207223 | JGI IMG/M metagenome (GOLD analysis project Ga0307507, IMG submission 207223) | Populus trichocarpa ectomycorrhiza microbial communities from riparian zone in the Pacific Northwest, United States - 7_EM | ecosystem: Host-associated > Plants > Roots > Unclassified | place...
GCGTGTCAAAAAAACACGACATAGGCTAGTCGGTCGAGTTGCCAAATGACCTCAACTGCGCGCCAATTGCGTCAACCACCAACCATTGAGGCCATTGAAAGGGTACCATATTTTGCCGATGTAGTTAAATTTAAAGAAGTATACTAGGAAGCTTTTCGTTTCTTAAGCTATATAGTTTATCTTTCTTTAAGTAATAGCTTAGCGGTTTAGGTTACTATATATAGCTTTAAGAAGTATAACTAGACTTTATATAGAGTTTAGTTAAAAGGGTTTAATAAGGTTAGCCATATCTCCTCCTAGTTAACTTAGGGCATAGTAGAGTTAGTTAGCTTTAGTTAAGTAGCGGTTAGTATTACTAGTTGGCTTATTTTTAAGCTAGATTAAGAATAATTAAAGTTCTTATTATTTACTAGTAAATATTAAAGAGTTTAATAGTTATTTAAATTATTATAATATAGTAGTTAGTTTAGGGTAAATAGCTACTATAGGTTTAGAACTCTTATCCCACATATTTATCCCTAGAGATAGCGTTTAATCTTAGGGCCCTAATATAGGCATTTTAAGGGTATGGATTTCTTCTTAGAGGTCCTTAATTATTTACTAGTATTATATTTCTTATTTAGCTTATTATTAAGTTAAAGTAGCTTAGTTTTATATAAGGGCGTATATAAAGGACTTCTATATCTCTACTAATTATTCTTAAAGTATAGATATAATGCCAGTGGCTATTATAGGGGCTTTAGGATTATTCTATATATTAGAGGGTAGTATATAAGGCTAACGTAATATAGTGTTACGGAGTAAGTATAAGTAGTAATAATATACAGCGAAGTAGATATTATTAAGCTATATATATAAACTATATATTGGTATCACCCAAGTGCACTTGATTGGCCTATTAATCTCTAGATTTATCTGGTGTTTAATAGGTACAGAAAGCAAAGGATTATAAGGATTGCAGTGCCTAAGTAGGGGGCTAATAAGTCACCATAAGGATGACTAATCAGATACATAACTACGTAACCTCTGTCTATATATTCCTGTCCATATATTCCAACACTAGCAGTTCTTTCTTTATGCTTAAAACAGCTATTAGTATAGAAAGCAGAGGATTATAAGGGCTGCAGTGCCTAAGTAGGCGGCTAATAAGTTACTATAAGGATGACTAATTAGAGACACGTAACCACGTAACCTTTCTCTATATATTCTAACACTAGCAGTACGGTGCTAGCGATGGGGTTATATTCTAGGGAGCAAAGCTCTACCTAGTTGTGTTTAGGTTATAGGCTTATCAGCACAACCATAATCGGGATCGCAGGCGTATTAGCGCGACAGTTATTAGATTTAGGTAGCAGTACGGTGCAAGCGTTAGGTGGTAATAGTAGTTAAACATAGAGCTCGTCTATCAGTCGGTCGGTAGATCGCAGGCGTATAGGCATAATTAGTTGGTTAATGGATCGCATGCATATCAGCACAATTATTGTCTGTGTAGGTAGTAGTACGGTACTAGCGACAGGGTTATTCGGGTGGTAGTATAATACTAGCAACGGGGTCGTATTCGTAGGCGTATTAGCACGAATTCTTGTCTATCTGTAGGCGTATTAGTAGGTCTTAATTCCTCTAGCGGAGTTATAATTATTGTGATGCAGGCAATAAGGTAGAAGAAGGAGGCACCAATATATAGACTCTGTTAATGTGGTATTTGTGGCTTGCAAAGGCTGTAGAAGGGGAAGGGACACGCTAGCGTTTGGGGGCGTGCCGTTGACGTGATTTTCAACGTGGCAGATCTATAAGGTAGCAGACGGTGTTGGGATTGTAGGTAGAGGGGAGCGCGTTTCGGACGTTGACTTGGGACCCTAGGTTTAGTAACACTTCTAACCTAAAGTACTCGACCGGATCTTCATTCTGTATAATGGACGCAACTTAGTATCTCCTAGTACTCAGTAACACTTCTGTTACTAGTTTTCCGCAAGTCTAAGGTAGCTAGGTGCTTTGGTGCTGCTAATACTGCTAGGTTGTTGGGTATTGGGTGCCGCTAACACTACTAGGTTGTGTTGCTATGCTAGGGTACTATATAAAGCTATTAGGTAGTTGGGTATTGGGTACTGCTGTGACGCTGCTAGATTATAGGATGCTGCCAAGGCTGCTAGATTATTGGGTATTGGGTGCCGCTAACGCTACTAGGTTACTGTAAGGCTGGAGTACTACACAGGGCTGTTAGATGTTGGTTTATATGCTAAGACGCGTACTAGATATTAGTTTGCTGCTAAGTTATATTGCTATACTAGTTTACTGTGTAAAGCTATTAGGTTACTGTAACGCTAGGTACTATATAAGCTGGTATACTGCATATAGTGCTACTAAGGTAGCTGCTGCTGGGGTACTGCCTAAGGGCTATTGGATATTAGGTGCTATTAAAAGCTAGGGGTACTAGCACTTAGTAAAGAGGCCATACTAGGGGTTAATTTGCGTGCTGTAGAATGTCTTATGCGTTATATATTTATTATATTCTAAGCTAGCTAGGGTTGGATGCTGCCAAAGCTGCTAATGTGGTTTTGCTGCTAGGTATTAGAGTGCTACTTTTAATTAAAGCTGCTAGGGTAGTAGTGAACCTTATTACTCTATAGCTAACTAGTAAGGTTAACTATTAATTAATATTAGTATTACCTAAGTGTACTTAATTGGCTTATTAATCTCTGGATTTATCTAGTATTTAATAGGTGTAGAAAGCAAAGGATTATAAGGATTATAGTGCCTAAGTAGGGGGCTAATAAGTCACTATAAGGATGACTAATTAGATATATAACCACGTAACCTCTATCCATATATTTCTGTCCATATATTCCGACACTATATAATAAAGTTAAAACATTATATAAGGAAAGAAGGTAAGAAAATAGGAAGAAAGAGTATATATTATTAGTTTAGTTACTTAGTTAATATATATATAGAGCAGAATAGGATTTAAGTAGCGGTCCTAGTATGTTATAAGACGAGGGCAATAGCTATAGAATGTATATATTTAGGGAGTCTATAAGACGTTACGCGATCGATCGTAAGGGTTAAGGGCGTAAGGAGGTAATATACCTACGCGTAGCTAACGTGAGCTGTACACGAGGTATACGTAAGAGCACGGGGCTCTCCTATGGAGGCCCCTATAGTAGGGTTCCGTAACACTACCCCCCCTCTTATAGAGGCGGAGCTCCGGCAACGCTGTGGTTGCTATATATATATAGAAGGGACATTTAAGGTATAGAGAAGGAAAAGTAAGGGGGTATTACTAAGGGCTTAAAACAATGTTATGTAATAAGGCTTGGCACCTAAGAATCCGACTAATTAGATAACTTTAATTGCCAGTCAAAGTTCCTAGACATTTTATTAATATTCTGGTTATATAATCGCATTTTGCTATTATATAATGGCAATCTGCGGTAATCTAACGGTAATTTGCCCTTATATAGCAATATATAACGGTTTAACTCTATAAGGGCTCCTATAGAGGATTAGGTATAAAATCTCTACTTAGGCCTAGTTTCTATAGGTTCGCGTAGTAAAAATCGCTAATTAGGTCCTTTGCATTTTTAAAGTCTTCCTATAGTTACCATTCTGGCTAATCTATATTAAATCCTGTGTAGATAGCTCTATAGTAGAGCTACCATCCTCTACCTTTGCTAAAGTATTTAGAGTTAATAATTTATTTAACAGTCCATTCCTTGTAGTTCTTATCTTTGTTCTTATCTTTGTTCTTATCTTTGTTCTTATCTCGGATTAGTACTAATAGGGGTTTAGGCTATATCTATCCTGGTAGGGGGTTAGGCTAGTAAAGGTATAGTAGCTATAGGTAAAATATAGGCTATATTCCGTAGGTGGCTAGGGTAGGCGGGAGCTCTAGCTTATATACAGCTCCCCTATTAATAACTCGTTTAATTAGGTAGGGGCTAAAGTTCTTATAATTAAGTGACTTTATAGGCCTCTATATAGAGATATTACGTACATCTAGCTATACCTAGTCGCTAACACGCATCTCTAGTAGTGGCGTTCTATAACGGTTGGCAAAGTAGGCCTGCTTTGCTTAAGCCTAGGGGGTCGTTCGGTTGCGATCTGGAGGCCTCAGATTCAGTTCAGAATAGAGTTAATCTAGAGCTCCAATCTGATTCTAAGGCGACTGTTCGGTTGAATTCCAGTTCAACTTAACTTCAGCTACAGATTTTTGATGTTCCTCTAACCGCCCAAAAAACGCGCTAAAACCAGGCGCACTTTACCATATATAGAATCTGAACTGAGGTCTTGGCGTCAGTTCAAATAAGGAGCTCGAAGCTCCTCAGTTGAACTCCAGATCAATCTGAAGGCTTCAGATTGCACACGTCCGTGCAACCCGTAGAGCCACAGACGCGTGTCAAATCGGGAAGGAACGCGTTCTTTCTGCCGGACTTTCAGTTCAGATTCAAAAGCGTCAGATTGCAACCGAACGACCCCTAGGCCATTTCTCCCTTACAGTAGTTAAGTAGATTTTTTATACGGTCTGTATACTAGTTGGCAAGTAGTATCTTAAGGCGTTTTCTATATAGCAATTTCTTTTTAATAGGTTCTGGTAGCTCTATGCTAGATTAGGGGTAATAACCCTTATTTATAAAGAACGGTGTAAGTCCTATGGTGGTTAAGACGTAGTTATTTGCTATAAATTTACCTAGTAGAAGGTAATCTACCCAGTTATCTTAACTATAGGCGACTACCTATTATAGGTACGCTTTTATGCTAGCATTAGCGTTTTCCGGTTATCTAGCGGTTTTATAATAGAAGGATGTAGACATCTTAACAGAGATGCCAAGGCGTTAGCAGATTTGTCTCTATATATTAGAGTTAAACTATATGCCTTAGTTGGATGTAATTAAGTTAGGTAACCTATATAATTAGTAGACTTCGCGGAGGAAGGCGTTAGTAACGTTGCTAATGGCTACGCCTTTAGTTAGGACATAGTGGCGCTCTTTTATAAGTTGGTATATTATTATAAGGATATTATTATAGGTACGGCCCCGTCGTTTACAGGGTAGTAGGTTAATAATAAAATTAATAGCAATATCTACCCATTATTATATAGGTACTAGTAGAGGGTACAGTAGTCCTTAGTACTTTATATTAAAGGCCTTAGCGCGCTTATAACCATAGCAGGCGCCTATAAAGTGTTTAACTAAGTCTATTATTTTAGGCTAGAAGTAGTATTAGCTAAGAAGCTTATAGGTTCCTCCTTTACCTAGGTGGCCGCTTAATTAGAGGTTATAGGCCATTTAGATTAGTTGCTGTTATAGATTTTCTAAGTTAGGAATAAATAGGCGGCCTCTATAATAGAGCCTATTCTCTTTTACTTCTAAGGCTGCTATATTAATCTGGCCTAAGCTTTAGAGGTTAGTAGGCATTATATAGGTACTAGCGGTCTTTACGGTAATAAGTTAGTGCAGTAATGGGTTAATAGAGGTATCGTATACCGTGGTAATAAGCTCGTTAATTTTAGGAGGTAACTCTAGTTCTGTTATATAAAGCTGAGGTACAGTTAGCTCTATTATAGGTAGTATGCCTAGGGCTAAATTTTATGCTTTTAGGATTGTCTATTATTAGAACTGGTTATAGGGGTTATTTTAGGACTAAGGAAGGTCTTATAAGCGGTGTGTTAGGCTATTAGGCTTAGTACCTTATACTCCTAGCCTATATATAATTTTAAAGTTAAAACCAGAGAGGAACTTATTTTAGTGTACTTAGCGTCGGTTTAGCTGTTTTATAGTTATAAAGTATTTAAGGTTGTAATAGTTTGTAAGGACTTTAATTAGCTAGTTAGGTTCTACTAAGGAGAGTTCCGGTTAGAATTCCTTAAACGCTTATATAATAGTAAGGAGTTCTGTCGGTATCACCCAAGTGCACTTAATTGGCCTATTAATCTTTGGATTTGTCTAGTGTTCAATAGGTATCGAAAGCAGAGGATCGTAAGGATCGCTGTGCCTAAGTAGGGGGCTGATGAGTTACTATAAGGGTGACTAATTAGAGACACGTAACCTTGACCTCGACCTCGACCTTAACCTTAACCTCAACCTCAACCTCTGTCCATATATTCCGACACTGGGAGTTCTTTCTTTTTGAGAGGGTAGAGGATGGTGAGCGCGTGCTGGCGTTGTAGGCGCGTGCTGGCGTTGTGGATGCGTACTAGCAGGTCTTGATTCCGTGGCTTATAAAGGGCCGTAGAAGAGAAAGGGGTACGCTGGCGTTTAGGGGCGCGCTATTGACGTGATTTTCGACGTGGCAGATCTGCAAGGAAGGTAGCAGACGGTGTCGGGATTATAGGTAGGTAGGTGCCGCTGACGCTACTGGGTTATGGGATGCTGCTGACGCTGCTGGGTTGTTAGGTATTGGGTACTGCGCAAGGCTGTTGAGTTTGCTGTAACGCTAGGGTACTGCACGAGGCTATTAGATGTTGATTTGTATGCTAAAACGCGTACTAGGGGGTGGTTTGCTGCTGAGTTGCGTAGCTACGCTAGGGTACTGCGTAAAGCAGTTGGGTAGTTGGATATTAGGTGCTGTAAAAGCTAGTGTACTGTGTACGGCTAGAGCGCTGCCGTAGTACTGCTGAGGTAGCTGCTGCTAAGGTACTGCCCAAGGGCTGTTGGATGTTGGGTGCTGTTGAAAGCTAGGGGTACTGGCACTTAGTAAAGAGGCCGTACTGGGGGTTGATTTGCGTGCTGTAGAATGTCTTGTGCGTTGCGTATTTGTTATATATTCTAAGCTGCTGGGGTTAGGTGCTGCTAGAGCTGCTAGTGTGGTTTTGCTGCTAGGTACTAGAGTGCTGCTTTTAATTAAAACTGCTAGGGCGGCAGTGAACCTTATTACTCTATAGCCAACTAGTAAGGTTAACCATTAATTAATATCGGTATCACCCAAGTACACTTAATTGGCCTATTAATCTCTAGATTTATCTGGTGTTTAATAGGTGCAGAAAGTAAAGGATTATAAGGATCGCAGTGCCTAAGTAGGGGGCTAATGAGTCACTGTAAGGATAACTAATTAGATACATAACCACGTAACCTCTGTCCATATATTCCTGTCTATATATTCCAACACTGGCAGTTCTTTCTTTATACTAGGAGGAACTACGGCGGACCTTTTTAAAGGGGTAAGTTTAGTAGTACTTTTAAATATATCCTTTTTTACCACATCTAAAACATTCTCTATTTATGGCTTATGTTTTTTGTTTATTGGTTTCTAAGGGTATATAGGATTAAGCGGCATTAAGGTCCATAGGGTTATATATAGGGCTTCTAGGTCTTAAAGAAGGATTATGCTTTAGGGTATATACTGGGTTTATAGAGTTTTAAATATAAGGTGTAGTTAGCTTTAGAAAATAAGTCTGTTTATTATATTAAAGGTCCTTATTAATTTATTAACATATTATAGCAAATTTAGATAGGTTTTTTGGCAGTTTCCTACCTACTAACTAGGCTCTAATTTTATCTAAAATAGCTTATTAAAGGGTAGTAACTTTAGCGGCTTTATTCTAATCTAGTTTACTAATAAGGCCCAAAAATTCTAAAAAGAAGCTGGTAAAGTCTTAGTTTCGTTATTACAGGTTTTTAAGTTTAGTAACAGCTATGTGTTTACGGCTGGCATTATTATATATTTATTCTAGTAGAGAGATAAAGATTTTAAAATTAATAAAGGTGCCATTATAGAAGAATAGATCTATGGTATATGCAGCGTCTTTACTTAAATAAGACATTCCGTAGCTAATCTTACTAGCTTTAGTAGGGTATTAGTTATAGTTTATTAAAAGTTTAAGACGGAGCTTGGTTATAAAGGGATATAGGTTATTTTAATTTCTATTAAACATTAGAGGATTAGGGAGCTTTTTAGATTTTATGGTGGGTATTAAATTTGTTATAGATATGGGTTAAGCTACTATTGCTAGCTTAGTATTCGCATTTAATGGGCTAGGTTTAGATACGGTTACTTTAGTCTTGTTTATAGGCGTTATTATTAGGGTCTCTAATATAAGTGCCTTAATGTTATAAAGTTCTTTATGGAGTGCTTCTATTAATTACTAATATTGGGCTTCTAGTGCAGCCTACTGCTAAGCTAGGGTATTTGTAAAGGACTGTTATATTATGGTTAACTGTTCCCTAACTAGGGATATAATACTTATGGTTATCAAAGCAGATTTGGGTTTATTTGCTATTTTAATAGTAGTTGTTTTAATGCAACGTAATATAAGGGCGTAAAGAGGCTTTAGGGAAGATTTAAAGGAATAATATATATTCTATCTAAATCTAAGGGTATATAGCTCTTGTAGAGTATAAGACGTTGTGTAAAGAAGAGAAGGGAATAACGAGAGAATTATATAATTAAATATTTAGGGGCTTGGTGGTCGATGCGTGCGCATATACGCACGCGGTCTTTAATGGATTTCGGTAGAATTCGGTTAAAGCTTCGGAATTTATCTGTTGAGTGTTTCACCGAGACATTCCTATTGTAATTGGGCTAGTCCTATTACATGGGCCTTATAGATAGTAAAGCTTACTATATATCTAAAAGCAATTTAGGCCGCCCCAGGCTATACTACGGTTAGTAATAGTATAGTTTACAGATATAAAAGCTAATGCTGCATTATATAGGCGGAGCCGCTCCCTAAACTGCCTAGTAAAAGTATTATAGGACTCTAAAGATTGTATAGATAGTCTAGCAGAGGCTAGAATAGAGGGAGGTTTACATTACCATGCTTATAGTAGGCTTTAAACTATAGATTGCTAGAGTGTAATGTACTAATATGTTTATCTATCTAATGTAGGGCGGCGTAGAAGTTATAGGGAACGTTTATAGGACCAAGATCTAGCTACTCTGTAATAGGGCGGACGGTAATAGGACTATAATCTAGCTGCTCCGCAATAAGGCGGACCATAGAAGGTTGCAACTAGATTAATACTAGTAGTCGCGGCTAGATTAATACGGGCGGTATAAGGGGAGAAGTAGTGGTGGAAGTAGTGGTGGAAGTAGCGGCGGAAGTAGTAGCGGCTGTAGCTTAGGTTATAGGCTGCAGAAGGTCCGCTAAAGGTCGTTATTAGAACTATCCCTTTCTTTTCTCCTATATATATAGAGTTAGAAAGGTAGTAAGTAAAAAAAGAATAAAAAGAATTAACCCTATAAGAGTTATAGGTTTTATACGGAGCTCTAAAAGGGTTTAATATAAAGTTAGTAGAGGAGCAATACTACCTATAGGTGGTATAAAATATACGATTGGGAGGCATTTAGGTAGTAGGTAGGGAGTAGTAACTAAGGTGGTAATATAGAAGAAGAAGGGGTAGGGGTAGGAAAGAGGTCGCGAGGTTACGAGGTCGCAAAGTCGCGGGCTCCGTGTACGGCTCTATGTATAGCTCCCCCTTATTCTATAGAGCTTTTATAAGCTATATATCTACTTAATCTTAAGATATTTAAATAAGAGTGGTACTATTTTAAAGCGCTTTATAAGCTCTATAAATCTATATAAATAGAAATTTTATTTATATAGTATTAGGAGGTGCATCGCAAGTGTAGAAGGGTTAGTGTTTTGATAGGGTAGCACGTCCCTTATTACGTAACCATTACCAATTTTTAAACCAATTAAAACTCTTAAAAAAAGTTAACAGAGTATATTATGACGAGAAATTTACTTATTTCTTATGCCTGCGGCGGGCTTTTGTGTAACAGTACAAGTGTAGGTATTAAAAGAACGACTTAATTCTAAATCTATGGAAACCAAGTCAACTAAATACATAAAAGTAGACCCGGAACTCCATAGTCTATGACTCAATATTTGACCGTATCTGAGATATATAAGGGTGGCGTCAATTGTGTCTTGGAGCCTCTTAGGCGACGGTCTCGTGTCTTAGCGTAGTGCTGGTAAACTATTACACACACCCCCAGATTTAACGGTGTAGTTAAAGCTATAGAAAATAAAACAAAGATAGAAGCTATACCAAAATAGGAAATTTAGATACAACTTTAGGAGTAGTATAGGGTGATACTTAAGAGTCTTTGTTAGTTATAGCAGTGATCTAATATCAAATGTCCACCAAATTTAATTGCTTTATCTATGCCTTGTGCCTTTAACGGGGTAGGATCTTAGTAAGACCATTAGTAGGCATCTTGTCTATAGGGACCCATTGTATGTTGATCTTTTTGTCTTGGACTTCCTGTCTAAGCCAGTACTAATAGACGTTGATATGTCGTAGCTTAGTGTCAAGCTTTAGTGTATCCTGTTTTAGGAGTCGTATAGTCTACATATTATCGCATAGTAGGGTAAAATCGCGTTTTAAATTAAGACCGATTGCCTTAAAGAAACGCTGCTACTAGATAATTTTAACAGCAGCTATAGACAGGGAGAGAAGCTCTACTTTAGTAGTTAAGCGAGTTACTAATTGTTATAGGGTTGCATTCCAATCAATTAGTCCTCTAAATAGCATAAAAAGGTATCCTTAAGAGCTCCGTCTAGTCTCTTTATGGTCCGCAAATGCTGCATTAGATGCTTTGTAAAAGGTGACGTCTTCTCCTTTAGGGTTTCTAAAGTAGACGTGTGCTCCGAATACTTCACCAGAGTATTTAATAGCTGTAGATTTTGTTCCAAGGCAATAGGCAATGGCTTAGTTTGATGCATTTAGGTGCTTTTAATTTGGATTAGTAAGAAATTCGGCCAGCTTAGAATGCGTCTTCGCAATATTAGGTCTTTTAAATATAGCAAGGTGCGTAAGAGAACCAACCTGTTGCTAATAGGCTAGTGTTCTTTAAGGGTTTATCTGCTGGTTAGATAGAATCAGTTCTTTAGCGGGAAGTGGTAACTTAGAAAATCTTCCTGGTTGAATATTAAATTAACTAGCTATCTTTTTAATATAGGAATCTTGGCAGAGCTAGAGCTTTTTACTTACATAATTTTATTTTATTTAAATTCCTAGGAACTATTGTAGGTCTCCTAGTACACAGATCTTATATTAATGTAGAAGTTTAGCTTCGAATTCTTTTAATCTTTAAAGGTCCTTTTTGGTAAATAGAATAGCAATATCGTCTATATAAAAGAAGACAATAAGTTATCTATTAGTGTAAAGGTGGTTTGTACCTAGGACAGGCTTTAATCCAAATTTGGCCAGTATACTGGTAAGCTCTTTATACCAAAGTAGTGGTGAGACTTTTAATCTGTATAGCGCTATAAGTAGCTTTAGAATATATCTGTTTTAATTAAAGCCTTCTAGGCAATAGCAGTAGACTGGCTTGACTAGTCTTACATTTATAAATGCGTTTATAGCGTTATACTATTAAATCTCCAAATTAAATGCAGCTGCTATAGCCATGAGGGTATGGAATATTTGAGCAGCTAGGGTTGCTATATAGGTCTCTTTTTTGGTGATCTGCAGGTCTCCGCGGACACATAGTCAAGCCTTTAGCTTTTGAAGGTAACCGTCGCTGTTAAACTTGTATTTAAAGACCCATTTTAGTAGAAGGATCTGCTCGTTATATGCTTCTTCTTTTAGTACAGTCTTAAATGTCCCTCGGCGTTTTAGGTTATTGTATTCTTTTTCCATAGCCTCTTAAAAGCCGGCAGTTAAAGGGTGCTTTTTTAGCTCTTTAAGGTTTCTTAGTTTAGGTGGAAGATTGTCTTAATATAGGGAGGATCTAGTTCGGTTAATGTCCTTTACTAGTCCTATGGTAAAGCCAGCGTAGTAACCAAATAGGGTAGGTATATTGGCTAGTGCTGCTGCGTACGCTTAACGTTAAATTCGTTTAGAACCTTCTGGTAGGACGAGGTTGGTAGAAGGATCGGCCGAGACCTCGTTAGCTCGTAGAGCTGTATTTGACGGTTCTGGCGAACCTGGCTAGGTAGGAATTGCTTTAATTGTATCTAGGATATCGTCTTGAAGTCCTCTTAGTGTGGTGTTTGTTTCTGGCAGATCTAGAGATACCGTTCTACTAGGTGTCGGTAGCTATTTAATATCCTTTATAGGAAGCTCTACTAAGTTATTTAATATAGTCGTTTGATCTGTATTTAAGGTATGTCTATATAAGATAGATTTATCCTTAGATTTGTCCTTGTAGAGAGGTTCTAGTAGACTAATTGCCTGGATAGTGTCTTCTAATACTTCCCTAAGTAGGTAATTAATGTTTTAACCCTTGGGGTTATAGAACAAGGTCTTATTAAATATAACGTCTCTGGTTTAAATAACTTTGTAAAGGCTTGGAATCTAGATTTAATAGATATTTATTAAATTGTAGCCAACTAGGTATCCTATTAATGTATAAGGAGCTAGCTTATCTCCCTTTCTAACTTGTTTATTTAGCGTATAGGTCTTGCAACCGTATTTGTGCATATAGGTAAGTAATGGCAGCTTGCCGTAGGCGACCTCGTACGGAGCTTTCCACCTTAGCTGCTTATTTGGTGTTTAATTAAGTGTATAGCTAGCAGTAAGGAAAGCTTCTGGTCCTAGAGATAGGGGTAAGGATACTTCTAGCTATATAGACCTTAATTGTTCTATAAGGGTTCTTCTAGATCTTTTAGCTCCGCCATTTTGTTCCTTAGTATACGGTGCTTGGTATTTAAAGGTAATGCCCTTATCTACACACTATACTTATAGGGTGTCTTCTATTTATCTAAATACTTGTTCGTTATCGCTCTAGAAGAAGACAACGTCTTAGTGGAATTGTATCTTAATTAAGCAGTAAGTCTTGCGAATGGTAGGTAAGACGGTAGCTTTGTCTTTATTCTTAGAGGTAAATATAAAGTTAAATTTAAAATACGTGTAATAGAAGTGTATGGTATATCTATTACCGTTATACCCTGGTACTCTGAGGTAGATAATATTAAATGCTAGCTATTTAAATGGTTAAGTGGCTGGAAATTCGTGTTCTCGTCTTTAAAAGATCTGCTGCGTGTGCTTTGCTAATAAGTAAACTTTATATTCAATTTTAGGCGGTGCTTGTTCGTTGGTTTTAAATTCGGTCAGCCCTGCGCCAATAACATACTTAGGAAGCTGTGTAATAGCATTAGGTTCTATATAGCTGAGTATCTTATACTATCTTATAGCTGTGGCTCCGATTGGTTTACGGGCTATTTAGCTTAGTTGAAATCTTCCTATTAAGAAGGTTGATTAAGTTATTAAGTCTAGGGTATTTTTAGGCTCTCTGTGCATTAGTGCCTAGTGGCCCCCTAGTTGTTTTATATAGTAGACTGTTTTACCAGTTGCTAGATGGTATAGCACATTTCGTCCTAAGTTAAAATGGATATTGTTATCAGTAGCTCTTAAGAGTGCTATAATATTTATGAAAAAGGTAGGTGCTAGTGCTATATGGGATAGCTTCATTTTTGACTTCCCGGTAGGTGTATTAACAGTAATAGTTACTATTCCGTAGGCTTGAATTTTTATAAAATTTCCACTAGCAATTAGGTAGTCGTCTTCTACTACTAGGTATAAGAAGGTAAAGTCTTTTTTATTATTATAGACATGGGTATTTATACTAGGGTTAAGTATCTAGGTGTTCTGGAGTTTAAAAGGAATTTAACCAGTACTAAACACAGCAGCATAGCTAGTTGGTTTAGTAGAAGGTGGGGTTTTAGAATTAAAATTAATTATAGATTTTATATTCTAATTGTTCTCCTTTGCTTCCTATTCTCTTTTTTAGATTTAGTTAACGATGTGTTTAATCTAAGGTATAAATAAGATAGCTTCGTCTACTTTCTTCTAGATATCTGCCCTTGGTCTCCATCCTTAAGGGCGCTTGTGCTTAGTAATATAATAGCAGTTATTAAACTAATATATAATGCTGTATATGTATTCCTTGTTCCATCTCGAATTTAAATTTAAATTACTATTAGAATTGGAATTGCCGTTAGAGTCTAAATTGGAATTGTTTTAAAGGGTTATAAATACAGAGTTATTGCCAGTTGAGGTAGACGATGCTTACTATATACGGTAGTGCTCCTTAAATTCCTTAATAAGGTTAATAATGGATGGGGCTTTTTTATCTTTTTGTTTTTTTTTAATTAGGTCTACTTCTAGTGCTCCTATAAAACTAGAAGAGATGGCTTTAATAGCTTATATAAAATTATAGTGGGGCCTAAATCCCTGTATGTCTAAAAGCTCTAATTCCTCTGCTAGCTTATAGATGCTCCTCTAGTTGTTTAACTATTTTTCAATGCTCTGCTTTTTGTTGTAGGCTTTAAGAGCTATGTATTAATTTAGGACGTCATGCTTTTAACCTAAGGTAGTAAAGGCGAGTATAGTCTTTAACTTTTAAAGGCGTTCGTATACTGTTCCGAGGTCTTAATGAGAGGGAGATAGGCTACTAACGTTATGCGGACGATATAATTGCTGATATTATTTATGGCTTGCTCTTGCTTTTAGTGCACGTAGAGGTCGTCCTTATATTCCGCGTATAGTTAATTGTAGGCAATAAGTTGGTTTGGATCTAACTTAGCTATTAATATAGCAGTAGGAAGCACGTCTCTTAGTATAGGCCGATTTGGAGGTTCTAGCTTTAGAAGCTTGTCTTTCTTCTTTAATAGGTCGATATACTGCTATACGTTGTTTGTTTTAACAGTATCTTAAATAATAAAGAACCATTACATCCAATTAGATGGCTTTTTAAGGATAAGGTTAAATTTTAAATAAGGTCCGTCTGTATTGGTTATCATTTTTAGAATTTAATAGGTTAAGTAGGGTCCTAGGTTAGCGTCTTGGCGAAACCTTATTTTAACGTTTTAAGCTTTTGATTTGATTCGTCAGTTTATTCGTCTATTGGGTACATTTGTCAGTTAGGTACGACTATCTATTTGTTTAGTAGGTAAAGAAGCTTAAGACACTTGCAAAGGTGGTAGAAGTAGTAACTTCGTAAATAAGGTAGTAGATTAATTGGTTTAGCAGGTAGTGCAATCCGGACTCATAACTGTAACAGTGCAAGTGTAGGTATTAAAAGAACGACTTAATTCTAAATCTATGGAAATCAAGTGAACTAAATACATGAAAGTAGACCTGGAACTCCGTAGTCTATGACTCAATATTTGACCGTATCCGAGACATATGAGGGTGGCGTCGATTGTGTCTCGGAGCCTCTTAGGCGACGGTCTCGTGTCTCAGCGTAGTGCTGGTGAACTGTTACATTTTGTCCTCTAGGGACGAAGTCCTTTTAGGAACTAAGTAGCTGCCCTACTACTGCCCTATTACTGCCCTGCTGCCCTGCTGCCCTGCTACCCTACTGCCCTACTACTACCCTGCTACTGCCCTGCTACTACCCTACTACTATACCGTCCCCCTATATCTTAGCCCGTAACGGCTAGTAATATACTAAGACTATAGCAATACCTCTGGATATATAATATTAGTAGTTGTAGCACCCCTATCCTACGGCAGTAATAGCAAAAGCCCGCCTATATCCATTACTCTTAATAGCGCAATATATAGCTGCCTATAGGTAAAGACCGGTATATATAAGTTAACGCCGATAAAGTTAAAAGACTGCCCCTGCAACTTATTTACAGTTATAGTAAAGCACAGCCGGATTGGAAACTGCCTTCTACTAATAATAAACGGCAGTTCTCCTTCCGTAGAGGTAAGCTTAATGCGAGGGATCAGCCGTAGCTAGTTATAAAAGCTGCCGCCAAGTATCCGAGTTTCAATACAGCGGCGGCCTACGCGCGTAATAACTATACAGGTGCTGTTACAGAGCCCTTTATTAGGGTAGAGATTTCGTAAAAGGATTACGGGCGCGCCTACCTTTAGGGAAAGCTTTAATGGAGGTAGGCTACTGGGGTTAAATGTCTGCAGAAGCTCCGCCGGTGGTAGTTCTATATAATTTTCTTCTTCCCCATTTTGCTCTATAGAGTCTATAGAATAAAAGGTGCTTAGGGAGCCGAAGAGCCGCGGAAGGATAGCGTTGTTAATCTTAGCCATAGTATCATTATAAATGGTTAGGATAGCGCAATCGCGGAAGGTATTAGGGTTAATATATGCCTAAGTAAGCAGTTGCGGAGGGTATATATGCCTATAAAAGGGTTCCTGGGACCATAATAGGGCTATACTAGGCGGGATACTAATACTGCTAGCCAGGGCTGGATTATAGGATAAGCTTTATACCCAAGCTGCGAATCGCTAATTTATCTTGCCCTGGCGGGTACGCATATTTAACTATAGGGACAGTATATGGAAGGTAGGCCAGAGGAACAACCGCTGTAGGTAGGCACCTATAATAGCTGCATGGTTTCCCTGTGGGACGACAGGCAGTATCTAAGCAAAGTCGCCGCCTAAGATAGTAGGGAGTCCGCTAAAGGTAGAGTTATTAGAACGGATGTCCGTAAGTATATAGTGCACGGCTTTATAGCAATAGTAGTACTGCATTGGCACCTTATCCCAGATAAGCAGAGAAGTACGGCGTAGAAGCTTGGCCAGATTTAAGCTTTTAGAGATATTGCAAGTAGACTCTTTATGTAGATTAAGAGGTATCCAAAAACGGGAGTAGGCAGTACGGCTGCTGGGCAGTAAAAGGGCGGTAATGCCAGAAGAAGCTACGCAAAGAACAATCTTACCACGCGAGCGGTAGTAGTGGCAGAGGTAGTAATAGAGAAACGTTTTACTGGTGCCTATAGGGCCCTAGAGGAAGAAGTGGGCTATCTATAGATCTATATCTATAGCGGCAACGATAGTATCAAAGCACGCTGCCTGATCGGCATTTAGCTGCTAGCATAGCTTAGTAAACTGGCGTTCTTCCTCTATAGGGTCGTATTACTGTAGCTCGGCTATAAGAAGCGGGTTATTTCCCTCAGCGATAACGGCCCACTGGTGCTAAAACTGGGGTAGGCTATAGTCCGTAAGTGTCTTCTAGTAATCCGCAAGCATCTAATGGATAAGGTATAGGCCGTAATTAAAATAGGCGTTATTATCCTCGCCAACCACAGGAGTATTAGGCCGCCGGGCCAGAAAGTAAGGTAGATTATCGTAGATAGACTGTTTAAAGCGGTCCCATAAAGCAACTGGCTCTATAATAGGGCCGTAAACTAAAGCGGTTATAAATAAGGAGCGTAGCTGGGCGCTAGTGGCAAAAACGGCGGCCTCCGTAAAGCAATTAATCCACTTATAATCATCCTCTAGTAGCCCTAGAGTTATACAGGCGGCCTAGAAGGTTAGATAGACTATACTAGTAATAGTATAGAGGTTCTTAAAGAAGGTAGGGCCGGGAACAGATATTAGCAGCAGCTGTAAGTAGAACCTCTCACCTATAACGGGACTGTAGTAATATATACGGCCTATTACACAGCCTTGCTGGTATAGACGCCACTCCCGTTACTTTGTATAAAAGATATACCGCTTAGGGAAGTCTTAATATAGGCGGTTACAGGCATCCTTATACTCCGCGTTATACTTAAAGAAGGCCGTTAGTATAGAGTAGGAGAGCTTAAGGCGCTGCTGGATTTCCTCTATAAACTAGTCTAGCTGAAAGTATACGGGCTGCTCGCCTAGAAGGTGCACTATAAGCTAAATTATAGAAGGGAACTCCTTATAAATAGGAAACTTAAATAGCCGCCAGATAGCCTTAGAGGGGCCAATATAACGGCCCTGTAAATACTGGCTTACCTCATCATCGTCTGTAAGTCGTAAAGTAGTGCGGTTGTTCCCCTTATATATATACTTATAGATATACTTAATGGACTTTACGGAGGCGCAGATCTCAACATTTATATAGGCATAGTACTTTGTGGTTAGATACGGGCTATATAAAATAATCTAGCGGTTGTCTATTTAAAATATAGCTCTAAAAGGCCCTAGTAAGCGGATAGACTACATCCGCCTATTATTATAATAGCGGTATTCTGGATAGCTGTCCTTATGCATAATAGTAGTAGGGTTAAAAGGCTTAAGGTACCACTTTAAGTAGGTTAGCGGAAGGCCTGGCCCTAGTAAAACTATATAGGGAGCTTATAGATTCCAGGAGCCATAAGGGCTGTAAACTATTATTAACTTTATAATCTTAGTAAGATAACCAGTAGGATTGTCCTCTGGCTATAGAAGCTTGGTGGATATAAAACGGTTAATAACGGCTGGGTCTAGAAGCCTGTCGCGGTTATGCAGATATAGGAAGAGTAGCAGGTATAGATAGGGCAGGCCCCGTTTTTAGTAATTAATGGTCTAAATAGAGCCGCGGTACCAGCCAAAGATCTGCTTCTATTTTAGGTTATAAAAGAGGTGGATAAGTTTTATGTAAAAGACCCGTATAACTAGATTGGGCCTATCTATAGCGGTCTACCTAGGCAGTAGCTCGCGGGTAATCTCATCCCACCTAGGGTTGGCAGTAAATGTAATAAATATGCTTAGACGGCCGTATTTACGGATAATAGGCATTAAATCCTAATAGCACTGCCCGATAAAGCAAGCTCCGCCAAGAAAACTTAATAGAAGGACTATATGGCGGCCTAATAAGGTAGGGTCTAGATTATTGCGGGTAAGAGCATCTGTAATGCTATTATACAGCTCCGCACAGAGGGTTATTTGGTTAAAGCGGATTTAGGTAAGCTTATTCTAATTATATAGCGCCTATATATCTATAATATACTGCTAAAATAGCTAGTAGTAGGTAAAAGGGACTAACTTAGAGTTATTATAGATGTGTAGGTAGAACTAAAAGTAGGCCTACTGCGTTAAACGGTCTTACTAGCGGGCTTAATTAGAGTCGCGTAGTTAGAGACCCTAGTGCTAGCTAGTATTACCGCGAGAGAAAAGTAGCATATAGTGGAGCGGCATATATACTGTATGCGTTGAGGTAATACGGCAGTATCGCGGCTGCTTATTAGGCGTATAACGCTCTATAAGCATAATATCGCGGAAGCTGGCATTACCGTACTTATCTGATATAATAACGGCCACCTTGTCGCTTATTAGGAGGTTCTTACAGCACTAATTAGCACTAGCCTCTAAGATAAGCTATATCTATGGGTTTAAGATAATCCATAATAGGGTTATTGCGGGCTAAGCCTAAAGCTGTTCCCTTATGATTTAATAGAGGGCAATAAAAGGGTTCCGTACCTTAGATAGCATAGCAGTAAGGCACCATAGAATAGTTGCATTTAGCTAGGTATTAGGACAGGCCTATAGCCGGACATCTGTGGTATAACTAGGGTTATAAAAGTATAGCTGGGCATACCGCAGAGCAATATTGGTAGGATGCTTTAGTGGGCCCTATAGATGGTAAAGCTTACCATATATCTAGAAGCAATTTGGGCCGCCCTAGGCTACACCACAGTTAGTAACGGTATAGTTTACGGACGTAAAAGCTAATGCTATATTATATGCGCGGAGCCGCTCCCTAAACTGCCTAGCAGAAGTAGTATAGGACTCTAAAAGGTCGCGTAGATATTCTAGCAGAGGCTGAAATAGAGGAAGGTTTATATTGCTATGCTTACAGCAGGCTTTAAACCATGGATTATAGAGTGGTGATGTACTAATACGTTTATTAATCCAATGTAGGGCCGCGTAGAAGTTGTAGGTAACGTTTATAGGACCAAGATCTAGCTGCTCCGTAATATGGCGGACGGTAGTAATTAGACTATAATCTGGCTGCTCCGCGATAGGGCGGACAGTAGTAGATCGCGACTAGATTAATACGGGTGGTTGCGGCTGGATTGATACAGGCGGTATAAGGAGACGGGAAGTAGAGAGAGAGGCAGCAGCGGAAGCAGCAGCGGTTGTAGTTTGATTTATAGCCCGCGGAAGGCCCGCTAAAGATCGTCTAGACCGTAGACGTCCCTTTTAATAAACTGAATGATATTAAATAAATGAATAAGAATATCTAGTTCTATCTACAACGAACATAGGCCCTTATATAGGCCTATGTCTACGGTGGCAAAGTAATTACTAAGGATACCAACTAAAATGGAAGCAAAGGGAATCTGCTTATATAAGCAAGAAAACGCATATAGAGGACTCTTCCAGAACTATCATTACTATTACGGACGCTTTAAGTACGATGTTACGACTACTTAGAGAGGAGTTGGCGGAAGCTAGTTGGTTGATATAGGCACGGTCCAGAATGGATCTGGTGGAACCATGTGATGAGGAATGGTAAGCGAGTCATATAATATTATACGCAGTATACGCAGTGTACGTAGTGTACGCTATGTATAACACGTATAACACGTACCTTACGTACAAGAGAGGATTTCTTAGGAGTATAGTTATGTATTTAAAGGACCTCAGTCCCTACCGTAGATAGTTCTCTCCTTGTAGTGAATCTTAGAATACAATTGGAGTTAATCTATTAGGCAACTACTCCACTAGTTGTTATTACGTTATCGTTTTTATCATACCTATATACCCAGCCTATTAACAGAACCCACCGTAGTTCCTACTACAAGGTTCCGTTACATATTCACTACTAAGGTTACGGTATTGGAATAAAATCGGATAATATGCCACCAAGAGCAGCACTAGTCATAACGGCGTTGACGGGAGCCACAACCTTAGGGCCAGGTGATACCAGTATGGACAATGGGGATTCTCAAGTGGTTACGCAAGGTTAGTTATAAGAAATAGTTAATTACTTATAAGATAACAATAGGATACTTAAAGAACGCATTAATGGAATTAGAGCAGTAAAGATTAAGTTACCTTTAATTAAATAATTCTTAGGAGAAAAGTCAAAGCTTAAAGAATTTCTTACGCAGATGCACTTTAAGGTAGTACAGGAAGGAGCGAAGTTAGCAATATCGTTAGATTAAGTAGCCTATGCAGGATTATTCCTAACGGGGAGGGTACTTAAGTGGTTTAAACCGTATCTTACGGAAATATAGGCTAATGGCATAACAACTACTAACCAGGATGTACGGTATATATTTGCTAGTTAGAATGGGTTCGTAGAGCGACTAATATAGATATTTAGAGACCTAGAAGCTATAACTATAGCAGAACAAAAGCTTCAGAACTTAGTATAACGCACTTTAGCTATTAAGTATACAACACAGTTTTAAACACTAGCCACACAGGTTAAGTGGAACGATAGGGCGCTTATAGTATAGTATAAACAGGGACTTAAGGCTAAAGTCTAGGACGTAATTATCCTAATAGAAGATACGGATACTCTAAGAGAGTTAATAGATTAGTTAATAAAGATTAATAATAGAATCTATTAAAGGGAACAAGCTAAGAGAGGGCAAGATAGAGTTCCACAGTTATATAAGGCGCAAAGTACGTAACGACAGACATAGAGTTAAAAACTATGGAATGGCGCGGAGCTAATGGACCTAAGTGGTACTAAAGAAACCTAAAGATGGGAAAAGAAACTATAGAAACCTAGAGGTTAAGGATTAAGTGATTAAAGGACTAAGAAGTAGAGGCTAAACTAGGGATCTTAGCAGCAGAAGACGTTTAGGCGGACTCCACAGTAAGAAAGATGGTTTAAAGATAGAGCTTGCATGAATTATGGAAAATAGGGTTATTTCACCAGAGACTATAGAGGTGGTTAGAGTAACTACGCGGTAAAGGGAACCAGACCAGCAGACAGCGCATATATACAGAGGGACGATAGTGCACTGCGAGGAATAAAAGAGTGTTTAATTAATAGTTTTGCGTATTGTTACAACAACGCATGCCGAATTTATGAGGACGCTAAGTACGGCGCAAGCTATTAGCTATAAGAGCCAGAGTTAAAAGGACTCCAAGGAACTAGAGAGTTAGACAAAGAATAAAATCAACTCTATAAGCTAGATTAAGATATTACAGCAATATATGGACGAAGATTAGCAGTAATAACAATAGAGTTAGAGTACTTATTAATTAACAGCAACGAGGACGAAAAGGAGGCTAACTAAAAGCACTTAAACCTTAATAACGCAATAGAAGTAGAGACTAAGACCATCACCAAACAAGGTTTAGTAATGGGCATAGCGATACCGTTGGATACAATTTCTATTGCTTTATAAGACGATAGGAGCAATGTTTAAAAGAAACTAAGTAAGTAAACAACTACTAGTGCTAGCTTATTACTCGGTAAAGGTAAAAGGCCACAGGCTTAAGATTCTTAAGAAGAGATAAGAGAAGCTTAAGATTTTTAAAGTGAGATAAGACACACCTAAGAACCTATAATAGACGAAAACTAATGGGAAAGGGTAGCAACTTAGTTTAGTAACAAACGAACAAGTATAGGATGCAAGTTTAAGAACTACAAGTTCAGGGAACAAATAAGAATATTAGCAATCCTAGGTAAACACAGTATTTAGCCTAAAGATTAAAAAGTCAATACTAGGATTAAAAAGCAAGACGACTACAAGGATCTAGCTACAAGATGCAGAAAATAAGAAACTATAGATAAGTTTAGGACAAGAATTATTGCATAGTAAGAGCAAAAGCTAGATAAGAGATTAGCTATGCCAGGTTATATAAGGGACAGAGCACCTATATAAAGAGTTACTAATAGGCCAAGTATAGGGACACCTAGGGTAAAGTAGTTAGATAAACTGGAATAAAAAGAGGATCTAGATATTCTAACCAGGTTTAAAGAAAGACATACTAAAGGATATTATAATGTAGTGATAATAAGGTATTTTCTAATGGATAGACCATACACACTAAACCAGTTGTACGGAAAGTGGTATAGGCAACGACACAATGACAAATAGGAAGACTTTTATATATAGCTAGATGAAAAAGTTGTCCAAGACTAACCCATTATAGAAAAACGTATGAGTTATATTAAAGGAGCATTAATTATAATGTTAAGGAACCTAGAAGAGGGATTTAGGGACTAGAGAAGTGAGTGACAAATCTTAGTACCTATAGTAGAGATACTAGTGGTTAGGTTAACTAGGTATAGGTTTAAACTTAAGGATAAAGACGAACTAAGAGTTAACCTAAAACATATAGCGCATTATACACTATCGTGGATAGCTTATGTGGATAATATATATAACATACATAGAGCACCTAAAGATAAGAACCGGAAGTACCTAGCCAGGATATATTAGGCACTAAAGGAAAAATGGTTTAGGAATGCCAAGTATATATATAGTTGGCACCTAGTAGAAGTATAAGGTTAAGGAGACTTAACACTTTAACTAAGAAGATTCCTTATGGAAGAATACCTAAACGGATAATAGTGGTGGGAGTGCCCAGAGAACACTTGTCTATGGCATATAGAGGAAAAGAAATAAACTAAGTATTGGCTAAAGTTAGACTAAGTATAGGCAGGATCTAGCAGCCAACAGTTAGGAAAAGGAGAGGCGTATAGAACCAGAGGGAACTAGTGTTAGAGCCTTAGACCCTTAAAGAAATTTAAGAATAACACCTAAATTTAAAAGCCAAGTAGCAAGATCAGCAGTTTAAAGCGTTAGTAGATAGTGGAGCAATAAGGAACCACATATTACCAAAGGCAGTGGAAAGAATGGGGTTACTATACAGACAAAAGGAACACCTATATCCACTTATAACAATTTTAGGAGATTAGATAGCCTATAGAGGAGGCATTATTAATCTCAAAACAGGACCTATTTAAATAACTATTAAAGGGAGACCAGTTAGAATGTCTTTTAATATCCTACCATTAGGACAGGACGAGGCGATACTAGGAATGCCTTAGTTATAGAAGTATAATCCAAAGATTAATTGGGTTATAGGTTAGGTTAATATTAAGGATATATAACGATATAAAGTGCGACAGTAAACCAAGTTGGTATGGTACCAAGTCAGAGCGATATATAAAGAGACTGAGCGAGGCTTAAGTTATGTACCAAAGAGATACCACAAGTATGGAAAAAAGTTATAGTTACTAGAAAGTAAGAAGCTATTAAAGCATGCAGCTTAGGACTATAAGATAGAATTAGAAGAGGGAATAAGTCTAAAGTTCTTTCCAATCTATAAGCTTACTGAAATAGAGTTAGTAGCGCTTAAGGAGTTTATCCAGGAGAACTTATAAAAGGGATATATCAGACTATTATAGTTATCAGTAGGATATCCAGTACTGTTCATCCCAAAGAAAAACGGAAAACTTAGGATGTGTATAGACTACAGACAGTTAAACAGCATTACTAGGAAGGATAGGTATTCTTTACCCTTAATTAGCGAAATCTAAGATAGGATAGGTAACGTAAAGATCTTTACAAAGATAGATCTAAGATAGGCGTACCACTAGATTAGAATCAAGGAAGGTAATAAATAGAAGGCAGCCTTTAGGTCAAAGGAAGGACTATATAAGCTATTAGTTATACAATTCGGGCTTATAAACGCACCAGTAATATTCCAGAAGCGAATTAATAGTGTGTTAGAAGAACACCTAGATAAATTTATTATAGTATACCTCAACAACATTATTATCTACTTAGAAAGTAAGGAAGAACATAAAGAACACGTTAAATAGGTCTTAAAGAGACTATAAGAAGAAAAGATGCCAGTAGCAATTAAGAAATGCGAGTTCTTTACTAGGAAAACCAATTTTGTTGGATTTATTATTAAACTAGGCCAACTTAGTATAGATCTAAAAAAGATCAAGGCCATAGTGAATTGGCAAAAACTAGAGAATGTAATATAGTTAAAATCGTTCCTAGGGTTTTATAATTACTGCAGAAGGTTTATAGCGCAGTAGTTATAGGACATTAAGCCGTTTACACGGTTAACGAAGAAAGAAGAACCGTGGGCATAGGGGAAGGAACAATAAGAACTATTTAAGAGAGTTAAAAAGTTATTTACCCAGGAGCCAGTTCTTAAGATCTATCAACTAGGGCTAGAGACGGTTATAGAAACGGATATATTAGACTTTACACTAGGGGCGTGCTTCCTATAGAAATATTAAGATAGATAGCACCCAGTAGTATATTATAGTCAAAAGATAACACCACTAGAGTTAAACTATGACATCTACAACAAGGAGTTGTTAGGTATAGTTATAGTACTTAAGAAATAGAGAGCGTTCTTACAAGGCACAGAAAAACCATTTGTGGTTAAGATAGACTATAAAAACCTTATAGGATTCCTAATAACAAAGGAACTTAACCAAAGACAGGTTAGATAGGCGGAAATGCTTATAGAATACCATTTCGAAATTTAGCATACTAAGGGTACAGATAATGCACAAGCAGATGCTCTAAGTAGGAAGGCTAAACTATAAAGTAATAAAAAGCTATTAGGAGCTTTATTGCGAAAGAATTAAGACGGATTAATTAGGTACAATTATCCAAAGATTACAGCAACTAAGAAAAGTCAGATCCATAAATCACTAGAGAGTAATTAGATATAGAAGATCTAAGAAGTATAGGTAGAGGATCTAGACTTAGAGCAATACAAAAATAGAGAAGCAACGTATATACCTAAGTCTATTACAGAAGAATTTGTTAAGGAATTCCATAAGGGAATAACATAAGAACATAACAGAGCTACAGGCTTAGTATTAAGACTTTAAGAGGAGTATATTATTTAAGGAATCTGGGAACTAGCAAGACAAGTTATAAAAGAATATCTAGATTACCAAAGAAACAAACTAACAAGGTATAAGCTATACGGAGGGCTATAACCTGTCGAGACACTAGGAAGACTATAGGAGGTTATATTATAGGACTTTATTATTAAGTTACCAAAGTTAAGAAATCCTATTACAGAATAAGATTATAACGCGATCTTAGTAATAGTGGATAAGCTAACAAAGTAGGGATACTTCATAGCATGCACTAAAGAGATATTAGTAGAAGATATCGCTAGAATCTATATAAAGAAAGTGTTCGCAAGATATAGAGCACCAGATAAGATTATATCGGATAGAGATCCAAGATTTATAGCAGTATTTTAGAAAGTATTTTTGGCAGAATAAGGGGTTTACGTAGCAACGTCTATAGCGTATTATCCACAGACGGACGGACAAATAGAAAGACTAAACTAGATACTAGAGCAGTATCTAAAGCATTATATCAATCACGTATAGAATAATTGGGTATCATTACTACCAGTTACACAGTTTGCATATAATACAACACCACAAGAAGGAATGGGAACATCACTATTTAAGGCGAACTATGGGTATAAGCCAAGAACATCATTATCGCCATAATAAGTAAAAAAGACGAGTAGCACAGCCAAGTAAAGAATAGAGACGTTAATAAATCTTTATGCAGACCTTAAAGAAACAGCTAAACTAGTATAAGAATAAATAAAAAGGTACTATAATGCTAAGAGATCTGAGGGACCAGATCTTAAGGAGGGGGATAAAGTGTAGCTACTATACAAAAATTTCAAGAGTTAACGACCAAGCAAGAAGTTAGACTATATTAGACTAGGACCTTTTAAAGTTAAGCAAAGAATTTTATTAGTTACGTATAAGTTGAACCTACTAGCCAAAATAAAAATCTACCCTATATAGCATATCGCAATGCTAGAACTAGCACACGGAAGTATTAAGCCACCAGTCTATAAGGCAGACACGTATAGAGGACAAGAGGAAGACAAATAGCAAGTTTTAAAGATTATTAGTTATAAGGATGTAGATAACAAAACATAATATAAAGTAAAGTAGATAGGCTATAATAAGACTACCTAGGAACCACTAAGCAACCTAAGGAACGCTATAGGAAAGGTATAGAAGTATCAGAAGAAAGCAGGTTAGGTAATATTAATAGAGAGGAATTACTAAAAAATAAATCGCCTAAGGGGGACCTAAGAGGAGCAATTGCTAAGCTACTTAGAGTTATTTCCCTTGCAAAAGAAGAGTTAATCCTTTTATTACCTAGCTTAGATAAACCCTGTTAAACAAGTTTCCACTCCTTAGAACGGACCTTCTTACAAACACGTTTAAGACGAAGAAGACGGGCAGAAGTGAATAGACGGGCTTTAAGGGCACGCTATTAAGCAGCTATAGCCTCCTGCTCCGCTTCCTATAAATAACAAAGCTTATCTAAGGCGCTTAAGAGCTCACCGTTAAGTTTTATAGTAGTAGATTAAACATAAGACCCTATAATAAGTTACTTAGGGAACTTAAAGACTATTAAGAGTTATAGGACGTGTATACTTAGCGTTAGAGACAAAGCAAACATTATAGGATAATTAAATATTTGCTTTAGTACACTCTAAGCAAGATAAGGGTTGTTAAGATAAGGGACTCGCTATCGCGATACACACTAACCCTACCTTTACGCAATAAGAATATGGAGACGGCATTATCTCACCAAGCGACAGTATGGCAGCCATGGTGCAAGCACAGCGCTGCGCTTATAAGGAAGAAGGAGCTTTAGGCATAATAAGTATAGATATTAACTAGACTAATTAAACGGACATTATACCTCTAGTGGACGACTTGGAGATATTAGGAATCTTTAAGAACAAAGATAAAGAGGAGGGAGATAGTGTTATAGACGCTTTAAGTATAATATTATAACTACTTAGAGAGGAGTTGGCGGAAGCTAGTTGGTTAATATAGGCATGGTTTAGAATGGATCTGGTGGAACCATATAACGAGGAATAGTAAGCGAGTTATATAATATTATACGCAGTATATACAGTGTACGCAGTGTACGCCATGTATAATACGTATAACACGTACCTTACGTACAAGAGAGGATTTCTTAGGAGTATGGTTGTGTATTTAAAGGACCTCAGTCCCTACTATAGATAGTTCTCTCCTTGTAGTAAATCTTAGAATATAATTGGAGTTAATCTGTTAAGTAACCACTCCACTAGTTGTTATTACGTTGTCGTTTTTGTCGTACCTATATACCCAGCCTATTAACAGAACCCACCGTAGTTCCTGCTACAAGGTTCCGTTACAATTACACCCCCTAGTACTCCACTAAAACAGAAGCAGATCCTTCCTAAATTAGTGTTAAACTTATTAATATATAAAAGAAACACCTTATAATCCTCCAAGTATACTATAGGTCCTATTTAACCTCTCCCTAAGCTGTAATCGATTACCTATTACGAGCTCTACATCGTTCTTATCCCCCATTTAAAAGTCGTCAGCATTAGTTAGAATTATTAAATGGTGTACCCTCCAAGGTTTTGCCGACCTGTATACAATTTCCTACTTAGGTTTAGTATCTATATCGCATTAAATAAGGCCTAGCTACTTAACAAAGTTCCTAAACTAAGTCGTCAACAGTGGCTTTATAAGACCATCTGCCACTATACTACTTGTAGGAACATACTATAGGTAGATTACGCCGCTTTAAACCTTGTTACGAATATAGTGCCAGTATAGCTCAAAGTGCTTAGTACGCGCGTAGTAGTTGTCGCTTTTAGCAAGGCTAATAGCTAGTTAATTGTCGCTATGTAAATATATCGGTAGTAGGTCCTTTCTGGTATAGCCCAAATTAGTAAGCAATTGACGGAGCTATAAGGCTTCCTTAGCCGCATGCGTCATCGCTACATACTCAGCCTCCGTAGTTAAGGTTGTAAGTATTAACTACTTACTTAACTTATATAAAACTGGGCCACCTACTAGCTTATAGATATAGCCAGAAGTTAACTTCCTATTAACCAAATCGGCGAACGCTGCATCGCTATAGCCGTGTAGTTGTAGGTCAGGTATATTACCTAGTACGCTTCCGCTATACTCCCTATTGCAATTAGGGGTAGTATAGTCTATAGCTAACATCTTAGCGAAGGCCTTCGGAGGTAACTGCTGCCCTTAGGGTAAGCCAAACTCTATGCCCAAGTTAATCGTCCCTACGTAGTAGGCGAGTATCTACATCGCAGCTTCCATATGCAGTTCAGTAGGGTTGTATAGAAACTAATAGAGCTTCCCTACAGCCCAAGCTATATTGGGTCGAGTCCAATTATATAGATAAAGTAGAGATCCTATTAGCGATTGGTACCGTTTTACCAGCTCTATTAGAGCTTAATCCTTAAGCTTACGTGGCTTAAAGTCTACCGCAGAGAGGTAAATTAGTATAGAGGCCGGTATGCAATCTTCTATATAGAACGTATGCAGGATCTTCCTAATATAGGCATCCTATATTAGTTAAATCAATCGCGCCTAACGGTTCCTAATAATTTGAATGCCTAGGTAGTATGCAATTAGGCCTAAGTCTCTTACTTTATACTTATTCCTAAGTGCTTCTTTAAGTAGTTTAATCGTCCGTACATCTCGTCCAATTAAAATAAGATTATTAACATAGATAATAATAATTTAGCCGCTTTACTGGCTGATAAAGACGTATAGGTTAGCTGGAATTGGTATATATTTAAGGGTAATAAGGAAGCCCTTAAGCTCCTTATACTAAAGGCGTGGCACCTACTTAAGACCATAGAGAGCCTTAAGTAGTAGGCCCATAAGGGCAACGCCGTCTTTTAGATACTAATGATATCCTTCCAGTAGCTGAATATAGATATTCTTACGGTCAAGCTTCCTATTAAGGAAGGCCGTGATTACATCTAAGTGCTCGCACTCTAGATTATATGCAGCAACCAGGGCCATTAGTAGCTTAAATATACTAGGTTAAACGACGCCTGCGAATATGTCGCTATAGTTAATCCCTAGGCGCTGCTTATTACCGCATAATACCAGTCTTGCTTTCTATCTAAATAGGATATTGTTTTTATTAAATTTGTATATAAAGACCTACTTAACGGGTAGAGCCTTGGCTCCAAGTAGAAGTTTAACGATCTTAAATAAAATGTTAACCATTTAAGACTCCCATTCCTTATCCGCCGCAGCCTTCCACTCCTTCTCAAATATTAAGTTTATGGCTTTCTTCTAGTTCCGTGGCTCTGGAGGTAGTCCTTTAGTTATTTTTATCCACTAAGGCTGCGATAAAGCACTTGTGAATGTATAGGCGAAGGACAGGGTAAGGTAGGTGGCCTTTGTGGCCAGCTCCTTCCTTCCGGTTCTATGGAGTACGCTATAGTTAAGCCGTAGCTTTAACCGTGTACAAGTGCTCACTATAGGTTCATCGTCCTCTTCTAAGTACTTAGTCAGAATCTGTTCCAGATCCTCTTAGTAGACGTCCCTTAGGGGAGTTGCTTCCTAACGGAGGTGTCCTCCTAGATTAGGTAGCTCTTGCTGGTCAAGACCTGCCTATTCGTCGTCGGTGAGGGGAGGTCAATTAAGCTGCGGTGCGATATTGTAATCGCTAGAGGCACCCCCCAACTAAGAGTTACCCTCTAACTAAGAGGCCCAAGAGACCTTATCTGCCTCCTATAGTGACCGAGTAGCCTTACTTCCTTCTCGCAGTAACCGAGAGACCTCTAGTATAGTGTCTTTGGTAGGAAGTTCCTTAAGTGGTATCTAGTAGATATCGTTATCGCCACCCTCTTCTTCACTAATTGGTGTAGTAAGAAAAGTTCCTAATTTGTTAAAGGTAACGCTGCTTAATTAAACGACCCTGTTCTTATAAGGTAGATAGACGCGATATATATATAAACCTTTATAGCTAACTAATCGTCCTTTCTAAGCTCTTATAATGAACTTATTACCCTATTACCACTAAGGGTCTTTTTTATTAATGTAAACGTAGGCGGGACAGCCATAGATCTTCTAGTTAGCGTATATAATTATAGAGTTAGTGTCACCTAGGGCGTAAGCCATTGCTTAAGCGGGCGGAGCTTTGTCCTTATTAACTAATATAGGTAATATATTAAGCCCGTGTATGGCTGCCTTAGCAACTTCAGGCTAGAGCTTTAGTGGCAATTAAGTCTTAATTAACATTACCCTAACCCTTTCTTTAACTAGGTGGTTGGCCTTCTCTACTATTCCATTCTGGTGTGCGGTATATAGGGTAGAGACCTTAGTAAGTATACCCTCGTCCTTAAAGAAATCGGTTAAGTCCTTACTAAACCATTTAGCAGCTCCATCCAATTGGAAGCAACTAATTATTATCCCTGTTTAAGTCTTAATTATATAAACAAACTGCTTTAAGGTAGAGGCCGCGGAGCCTCTATTTAATATACAGTAGATCTATCTAAAGCGTGTTTAGTTATTAGTAAATAGTACCCAGTACTTCTTACCGTGGAGACCTTCGTGTTTTAATGGCCCAACTATGTTAATATGCACCTTTTTAAATATACAATTGCTACGTTGTTAAGGGCGTCTTAATATTTGCTTCTTGGCCTTTCTAAGGTGACAGTCCTCGTAGTAAAATGGCTTATCCTTAGTAACTACAATCCCCTTTATACTTCTAGCGAGGAGATATATCTAGTTAGGGGGAAGGTGTTATAGTCTCCTATACTAAGTCTCTATAGTAGCTTTGGCAAGCACGCCTTTCTTATAGAGGCGCGATTATGCAGTAGCTAGAGCTATTGCGAAAGGAACCTCTATGGGGTTGTCTACCAGTATAAACGTATTAAGTCCGTTAATGTATGGGGTGTAGGCTATTTCTGCCCAATCTCTAATAAGGTTAATTGTATTATGGAGACCATTAAAAAAGGCTCCCTTTCCTTGTAGAATATTAAGCAAGACAACATTTATAAAGAAGTTAGGACAGTAATATACCTTGGTAAATATAATTATATATGCCAAGTGGTTAGTTCGGGCGACTGTAAGCTTAACTAATCTAACGCCAATAGCCTTTATTAGGCCTCCTCTTATCCGGATTTAGATAGGTTTAATTTCCTTATACTACACAACCCTCCTAATATCGTTATATATGTAAATATTTAAGCAACTGTTGGCTATCTAGGAGTCCTTAATATTCGTTCCTAAAGCTATAGCTACTGGCCCAATAACCTATATAGTAAAGATCGATCTAGTAGCCGAATTGGTAGCTTAAGATGGGCGATTAGATGTCCCCTTAAAGGCCTTATTTGTATTTAAGCCTGCTCCGTTACCTAAGCGCTAAGGTCGCTTTTCTCTAGGTCTCTACTATTTAGGCCGCAGGTAGGCGTGCTTTATCTAGTAACCTTTCTCGCCACCTAGATAACCTAGCTTGCACTATTTATACTTGTTTAAAGCATCCTTGGCAGAGCTTTAATTGCCTAATAAGGCACTATAACCAGCTCCCCTACTACCTCTGCCTTGACTATTGCCGTGACTACGGCTATTGCCGCGTCCTTAACCGGAGTCACCTAGTGGCCTATTAACTAAGGCAAAGCTCTTAGGTAAGTCCTTTTGCTGGGCCTCATCAGTAAGGTTAGCGATTAATTGGGGTAGTGAGATTGTGTAGCCGTCGCGAATCTTATTATATTGGATTTGAGCCTATATAGGGAAGTGCTCGTTGACGGCGTTAATAAATTGATAGTTGATGATCTTTGTTAGCGACTCAGTCAATCGAGGCACGAGCACGGCAAGAGGGACGCGCAAGCCTGTACAATTGGTAGTCTATAAACGAGGATCCAAAGCTAGAGAAAGGAAGGAGAAGAATAGCAGCGCCGCTTGATATTTTATGCGGTCCTTAAGTTATGTAACTCGCGTCTACCATAATCCACGTCTACTAAGATCTACCGTTTTCCACCAGCGCTGTAACATTACCCCCCCCTCCAAAAAAGCCTGCCCTTAGGCTTTGTATATCCATATTATATCCATGGGGTGTTCTTATCTATGTGCTTAACAGGTAGCCTATTATCTTTACTATACTAGCACTCCATCTACTTATCTAGATACTTTAGGGGTCCTGGCTTATTAGGGTATTAGTTATAGAACTCTTTAAGCTTCTAGGGGCAACCTATAAAGTTCTAAGTAGGGTACTAGGTTGGGTCTGGATTATAACCTTTCCATTAAACATGGTATTTTAGCGTTCCTTATACTAGTTTACAGGCTAGTATTTTGTTAACTTCCTATTTATTATCGCCATTAACTTAAATTGGCAGGGGAGGCTTATTCTTTTATCTAGGTAGTAGGTTATTTATAGCCTTTTATAGCTTATCCAGTAAAAAGATAGGGTAGACTTTAATTAAGTCTAGGAGCTTAACCTTATATAAGTTGCCTTCTTTATTAAGAATCTTATATAGTCCTACTATCTTATAGTTTAGCTTATAGCTAGGCCGTTTTATCTTTTAGTTCTTTATTATAACCTAGACCCTATTGTCTATGGTAAAGTTAGGCTTGCGCCTATACTTGTTTGCCTACTATTCTATTAATCTTTAGGCCTTTTCTAGATTTATATAGGCTACTATCTAGGCTTCTTTTAAGAGTTTAGTATATTGCTAGGCTCCCTTATAAGACAGTCTTTTATATATAGTTTATAGCCCCTCTAGTCTTTCCTAGTTAAAGCTTGTATAGGGTAAGTATCCTATTTCTAGCTAAATAGGTTCAAATCCCGTAGAGTTATAGGGTAGGGTTGCCTAGGTGTAGTCTATTAGGGGTAGCAGTTTACCCTAGTTATCCTAAAAGTAGTTAATAAAGGGCTGGAGCCTCTGGTCTAAGTATTAATTTATAATCTCTATCTAACTATCTGTCTGGGGGTAGTATGCTATAGAAAGCTTTAGCTTAATGCTAAGGATCTAAGTAAACTTATTCCAGAAGGCCGATATAAACTGCGGCCTATAATTGGATATAATAGTATCTGGTGGTCTGTAGATTTAGTAGATATAATAGATATATAGTTAGGCTACCTCCTTGGCATTAATATCCTTATAATAGGGGATTAAGAATAGGTGCTTGCCAAAATAGTTAACTAGGATTATTACTATATTATATCTGTTATGGTCTATAGGCAGCTTGTAAAAGTTTATAGAGATATATTACTAGGGGCGTTCTAGTATTGGGAGTAGCTTTAATAATCCTAAGGTTTTATCCTGTAGAATTATAGACCTACAGTAGTTGTTATAGTTCCATATATAGCGGTTAATATCTATAACTATTCCGGGCCAGTAGTATTGGTTACTAATAATTTTATAGGTTTTATTCTTTCTAGGGTAGGCCGTAGAGACCTAGGTATAAGCTTTAGTAATAAGCCAGGTCCATAAGTTCTGTTTTTTGGCTACTACTAGCCGTTCCTAGTGCTTAAGTAGTCCGTTTTTAAGGGACTATAGGCTAGCAATATTCTTTACCTTTTTATAGTACTCCTGTAGAGAAGGGGCCGTATAGTTTACCTACAGCAGTTTATTAATAAGGTTAAGTTCCGTAGAGTTAATAGGATATATCTTAGCATCTAAAGGGTCTGTATTTTGTTCTGCCTGTATCTAAGGGTTAAGGTACTCTAGTTATAGTAGTGTCTAGGTCTATAATAAGATCTTTATAGCTACCTGGTTACCTAGATCCTGTTTACGCCTTATAAGAGCATCCGCATAGTTTATAGTGCCTGGTCTATATATAATTAAGAAGTTAAATTAAGATAGGATATCCGCCTAGCGTGCTTGCTAGGCTATAAGGGCCTTAGTTGTTATAAAGTATTCTAGGGCCTTATAATCCGAAACTACCTTAATAGGCTTAGGGGTCCCCTCTAGCTATATACGCCAGTGCTAAAAGCTAGAGATAATGGCTAGCATTTCTTTATTATAGATGTGGTAGTTTAGCTTAGCATCTATTATAGTCTTTAAATAGTATATAATAGGGTGCTATTCTCTATCCGGTTGCTTCTAGGAGAAAACTCTAGCTATTATACCATTTAAGGCATTAGTTTCTAGTATTAAGGGCTGTTCTAGGTTAAAGTGGGTAAGTAGGAGAGCCAATACCAGCTGTTTTTTAAGCTTATTAAAGGCCTGTATATATATGGCGTTAAAGTAGAATAGCTGGTCCTTCCTAGTAAGGCGGTTAAGAGGCTAGGCGATCCTACTATAGTTTTTAATAAAGTATTAGTAGAAGTTATAGAAACCTAAAAATGATTACACCCCCTTTATAGTCCATGGGGATGTCTACTAATTAATTACAGCCGTTTTCTCTAAGTTGGTTTTAATTCTATCTATACTAATAATAAAACCTAGGTATTTTATATGCTTAACACTGAATTCCAATTTCCTAATATTGGCCTAGAGACCGGCCTTGCGGAGCCGTTATAGGACTTTATAGATATACTCCTTGTGTTCTAACTTATTTTTAGAGTAGATTATAATATTATCTAGGTAGGCTGTATAGAAGTTATTAAGGCAGTTAAAGAGTATATTATTTATATATCGTTGGTACGTAGCTAGTCCGTTAGTTAGTCTAAAAGGAGGTACTTTATATTTATATATTCTATAACGGGTCTAAAATATAGTAAGATCTTTTAATTTAGGGTTTATCCTAATCTAGTAAACGGCCTGATAGATATTAAGCTTAGTAAAGATCTTAGCTCTACTTATTTAGGTTAAAGTCTTATTAAGTAAAGGCAGTGGGTAGCAGTCCTTATGGGTTATATTATTTAGTTTACAGTAGTTAATGCAGAAATAAAGTCCTCTATTTAGCTTTTTAGTAAAAAGAATAGGCGAGTTAAAAGGGGCTTAACTAAGTTTAATAAAGCCCTTATTTAGGTTATTAATAAGGTACTACTTTATAGCCTATAATTCAGTAATAGACTACTAATAAAGGGGGCTATAGCTAAGTATGTCTTCCTTGTCTGGCTTAATCTTAATCTTATAGTTATATAGTTGGTAAGGGAGGAGTATATTGGATGCTGCCTTAGAGAATATGTCCTTAAATTTCTAGTGTTAATAGGGTAGTTTTTATTCTACTAGCTCCTTATCTATAAGCTTACCTTCCTATTTACTAAGCTTATTTTCCTTTTCCTTAATTATTTAATTAATTTTATATAAGCTAGTAGTAAAGGTAATAGTATTAGGTTAAACCAAGTTCCAGTAGAATTTTACAGCGCTAATATAGTAGATATTAACTAGTGGGAGGTCCATAGGTTTCTTTATAGACTATTATTAGGTTATATTTTGCGGTTTAGGGTTTGTAATCTTTCTTAGCTTCTATTCCATTTTCTATAAGTTATCCCTCTAGTCTATATATTTAGTATAGCGTCTAATACTCCTTACTATTCTTTATGGCTATATAGGGCCTAAGTTCCCTATAGGGAGCTCCGCTAGCTTTTTACTACCTTTTTTAATCTTTAGTATAGGTGGCATAATATAGGTAGTCTGGGGGCGGTATAGTATACGGACCTATTGTGGATTAAGCTATATATCTTTCTTAAAGGCCTAGTCTCTACGTATAGCATCGGCCTAGTAAATAGTGTCTACCTATAGCTGTATAAGGTTTTCTATTATAATGCTAATTTCTTTTATAAAGGAAGGGGTTAGGGGTAGGGTTTTAGGCCAGATAAGCCGTCTGCTCCATATATTAAGCTATAAGCCTAAATAGGCTAGCCATTTTCTTTTTAAAATTATATTGTGGCTTCCTAGGTCCATAATAAGCAAGGGGATATTATACTATCTTTATCTGTTAACATGGAGGTAAATCTATAAAATTATTATAATAGGTAGCCCTATCTATCCGTTATACCCGTAAATAGGAATTAGTTTAGGCAGTTCTTTAAGGGGTATATTTAGAAAATTAGCTAGCTTTATAGTACACTAGGTGTCTATTAAGGCAAAGGTATTTACTCTAGAGTTAGCTAAAGTAGAGGTTAAAACTTAATATCTATTACGGAATAAAGTATAAGGGATAGTGCAGCTTCTTCCACTAACTAGCCGACCTAGATTAATATGTAATATGTTAATCCCTTTTAACCCTAGAGAGGAGTCTTCCTCTAGGGTTCCTTTTTTTCTAACTCTATGCTATCTTCCTAGATTAACAGAACCTCGCCTACTTTTATATTTGTTAGGCAATCCTTTATAATATAGCCCTTTTGGCCGTAAGAGAAGCAAGCTCTCTAATTGCTAAGGGCCTATATATAGGGGTTGCTGTACATAGGCCGAGCATTTGCTGGACCTATAGTAGGACTAGCTGCACAACTAGCTGCTAAATTAGTGGCGGGCTGTATAGCCAGTGCTGTAGGGGTTGCAGATCTTACTGGGGCGCTGCGGCCCATTTTGGTAGTACTTATATTCTAGTTAGCAGAGCTTCTAGTCTTATACTGCTTAGCATATACCTTAATTTAATAGAGGCCCTAATTAATAGCTAGGCATTAGTCTATAAGTTCCTTAAGCGTCTATATAGTAGTATAAACTGGTAGTATAGCGCGCTATAGGTCTAGGGTAAGCTTATTAAAGAGGTCTAGTATTAAATCTTCCTAGGGGATTTAAGCCTATCTAGCTAAGTATAGAAAGCGGGTCTAAAAGGCCAAGAAGGTCTCTGTTGTTTTTATATTTAGGCTTTTATAATTAAGCTGGGTGTTTTATACTTTAAAGGGGTCCTTATAAATAGAAGATAGGCACACATCGCCCAAAAGTTAAAAGTCACAAACACGCTCAGAACACGTCATTTTTACGCGTCTACACGTCCGAATACACCTTCGAAGCTGCGTACTACCCGCAATGAGCCCGCAGGGGTCTGCTGCGAGGTCGCAGGCATCGCAGGGTGCAGCAGCACGCGAGGCACTAGCACCGCAGCCCGTACCCACAGAGCCACCGCAATAAAAGGTGGCGAAGCTGATTCAAAAACTAGATAACCTATTCCTTCTAAATGGCAAAGAACTCGAGCTTTGGGAGGAGCTTAAGGTAGAGGCCGGCAAGCTCTGCTTGCCTCCATAAGTTACGGCCGATAACGATTTACATTTAAGGGGTCGTTCGGTTGCAAAAGCGTCAGATTGAATCTGAACTGAAAGTCCGGCAGAACGAACGCGTTCCTTCCCGATATAACACGCGTCTGTGGCTCTACGGGTTGCACAGACATGTGCAATCTAAAGCCTTTAGATTTAACTGAGGAGCTTAAAGCTTCTTATTTAAACTAACGCTAAGACCTCAGTTCAGATTCTATATGTAGTAAAGTTGCCAACTTTTTAGTAACTTTTAGCGTGTTTTTTGGGCGGTTAGAGGAACATTAAAAATTTGTGGCTAAAGTTAAGTTAAACTGGAATTCAACCGAACAGTCACCTTAGAATTAGATTGGAGCTCTAGATCAACTCCATTCTGAAGCCCTCATTCTAATCTAAACTTGCAACCAAACGACCCCTAAAAGCTTACGGAAGCCGTTGCGGACTTAATTAAAAAATAAAACCAGCCAGCAAAGCCTCTAGCGCCAATAACCTATGCCGCAGCTTTATAGGCAGGCCTCCCTCCCTAGACAGGCCTATAGCCGGTCCATAAAGTCCCCACGCGTCTAACCTGCGAACTTGTTATACGAAACCCAGGCGTGTCCCTATAGGACCATAACCGCCTGATTAGCCAGATTGTAGAAGAGATTAATAAGAGTAGGAGCCTAGAGATTATAGGCAAGGTATTAGTAGGGAGGAAGCTGCCAAGCAGAGACATTATAATAATAGTGGATACTGCCCAGATAAAGGAATAACTAGAGTAGGATAACAGATGGCTCTCCGCTATTAGTCTAACGGTAGAAGTAAACCATAGGAAGTTCCCTGTTATAGTCTATAGGATGAGAATTACATTAGTAGATTACAGTAAATAGGATAAAGCAATCCGCCAGATACTAGGGCAGAACAGACATCTTAGCAACAAAATTAAAATCCTCCATATATAGTGGCTGAAGAAGCCCTTGTGGCTAGGGAAAATAACTACATACCTTATTATTAACGTAGCGACCCCTAAATAAGCGAACACGCTTATAGACAAAGGGCTCCTTTTTTAGAGTAAGCTAAAGGATTGCAAACTTTATTATGGGGACTGCTGGGTTACTTAGTGCTATAACTATTAAAAGTATAGCCATATAGCCCGATTCTGCAGCAGCTAAAAGAAATGCGGACTTTGCGCGGTGTTAGGACACGATAATAAATCCTACGGCTTCTGTAACGACCCTATAAAACACTAATACGCGAACTATAACCTAAGCTACCCGGCTTGGTTGAGCAGATGTAAAGTACGGAGCGAGTAGGCAGACAGGGCCCGCCTAGCATATGCAACAAGACTAAAACGGTACGCAAGCTCTGCGAGTAGCATATCCTCCTACCCGCCACTTAACCGCGCCGGCGGTACCCCTAGTAGTATACTTAGCAGCACCACACAGAGTAGCGCCCTAATGAGCTTCTATGGGTTGGTTTTAATCCCAAGCACGCAGGGACCAGAGGAGCAGTTACGTATAGAAGAAATCTAGGTAGGGCAGATTAGGCCTACTGGTGTAGTTACTGGGAAGCGCGGCCGTAGCGTCTCCGCAAGGGGTTTGAGAAATCTAATAGGCAGACCGCTAAATAGGCCGCGGGCCGCCCAGAACAATTAGGACATTGCAGCATACCTTATACAGAATAACGAAGAACTATAAATATACTCCAAGTTGTATAGTATAACGTGCAGAAAAGCAAAGATAAGGTAATAATGCCGTTTATTACAGAAGTAATGCGGCAGGGGTACGAAATTCTAGCGATATAAGAACTGTGGCAGAACTAATAAGTAAACGTAATATACTGCCTAAGTAGCTGTAGTTACTAGCCAGCCTACCTAAGGTGCTTTAGAAGCCGCGCGTGCTTTTTAGTAAGTAGGCAAATCCTAATATTAAAGTAGTTGGTCTAGTACCCTTACCCAGATATAGCCTCCCTTACACTATAAACCGGAAACTATATAGTGTACATCCATAATGTCTACTCGGCTGGCCTGGGAGGACTTAAAATAGTAAATTAGGAGTCGCCTATTTACTACCTTCTATAGCTACTTAACGAGCCAGGAGAGTATATAGTTGTAGGAGACTTTAACCTATACTACCCTATCTAGGGTGGACCGCAGTGCCTTAAGTAATATAACATGGTGGATAACCTTATCCGCGTTACCCGCGAAGCATACCTATAGCTTCTTACCCCACTAGGGGTAGAAACATAGGAGGCTAAAGGGGCCGTAAATACAATTAACCTAGCATTTGGATTAGCAAATATGGCACAGCACCTTATAAGCTGCAAAAAAGACGACCGGCTTAAAAGCGGCTTAGACCACTATCTAATCACAACACTTCTTGCCCTAGAGTCGCCTCCGCAAAGCCAGCAGCAATGGCAGCAGCGCCGTAACTGGAAAAAGATGGATTGAGATAGGGTTGTAGCAGGCGCAGAGCACCTCCTGCAACTAGGCGCCCTTACCACGGCTAAGGAAATTAAAGACTATATAACTAACCTTCTAGAGTTCCTAGAGGGCCTAGTTAAGAGAACAGTACCGGCAGCTAAGGACATGGTAGGCTACTCCTGCCCCTAGTAGACGCAGGACGTAGAGGAGGAGGTATAGGCAGCTAGGGTAGCAAGGCGGCAGGGGGTCTTAACGGAAGAGCTATAGATAATTAACCTATATAAGAAAAATGTAATCCGGAGAGCGAAAATAGCGCAGTTTTAATAAAGTGTCTATAAGGCCGCGACTAAGCTAAATAGCATCTAGAAGCTAGTCTATTAGGTAAGAGAGCGCAGCTACTTACTGCCTAAACCGCCCGTAATCCCGTTGCTACGGAAAGTAAGAAACAAAGAAATAATTTAGGTAGCAGATATAATGCAAGGGAAGGCCAACTTACTCTAGGAAAAGTTTTTCCCCTAAGAACCCGAAGCCGATATAAGCGATATAGAGGGGTACCAGTACCCCCTGCCCGTAGAACAGCTCCCGTATATTAATAAGGATGACGTATAGAGGGTAATAAGAGACTGCCTCCCGTATAGCGCCCCTGGGGCCGATGGTATCCCAAACGCCTTTCTTAAGGCGTTAGGACAGCCGTTTACTAAAGTAATGGCGGCCCTAATAAAGGCCTGTTGGGAGAAGGTGTACTGGCCGAAAAAATTCTGCCGAGCCTATACGGTTGCTATTAGGAAGTAAGGAAAAGATAACTACTTGCTACCAAACGCCTGGAGACCTATAGCCCTACTAAGTACAGTAGGTAAAGTTATAGAAGCAGTTACGGCAGAATAAATACGTCGTATAGCGGAAGAGTATAATATGCTACTAGCCTACCAGATAGGAGCCTGGGAGAAGCGATTAATAGAGACAGCCCTAGACCTCTTAGTTAACCAAGTATAGACAGTTTGGTAGACAAAAGGTAATATAGCGTTACTACTCTCCCTTAATATTACTGGAGCCTTTAATAGGGTAGTATGAAAGCGCCTATAGTATATACTATAGGCAAAGGGGATCCTAGAGGAGCTAGCTGCCTAGGTAGAAACCTTTATAATAGACAGATCTACAACGCTAGTACTCTTAGATTGGGAAATAGAGGAGTTCCTAATATCCGCAGGCATCCTGTAGGGGTCTCTCCTCTTACCTATCCTGTTCCTCTTCTATATAGCAGAGCTACTAGACCTCTATAATAACCTATAGGAGAGACTAAGTGCTAGTGCATTTGTAGATGACACTAACTTACTTGCGTACGGTCCGTTTATAGAGGAAAACTGCTAGATCCTAATGCGTGGCCACAACCACTGCCTTAACTGGGCGCGCCGCTATAGCGCTAGCTTTGCCCCAGAGAAGTATAAGCTTATGCATCTATCCCGGAACCCAAAGCAGTTTAATATACAGGCCCCTCTCCCCCTATTGGGGGTAGAGACTAAGCCTAAGGCCTTAATGCGCATTTTAGGTGTCTAGCTTAACCTATGGCTAAACTGGGGGGCATATATAAAGGAGATATAAAAGAAGATGAAAACGCATACAAACGCCTTACTGCGGATAATAGCCTTAATATAGGGAGCTACCTTTATACGGGCAAGGTAGATCTACAACGCCGTAATCTGGCCTGCTATTGCCTATGGAGTAGTAATCTGGTACACGCCTACCCTAATTAAAGGTCCTAAAAGCACTAAACCTGTGGGCCCAGCTGTAAAGCTAGCTAAGATTTAAAATAAGTGCCTAAGAGCAATAGTAGGGGCATATAAGGCAACTCCTACCTTAGTTCTCGAAACTGAAACCTCTATACCCCCGCTAGATCTCTACCTAAATGAAAGACTCGCAAACTTTAGGTTTAGGCATAAAGAAAAGTTAGTTACGGAGGCTTGCGTATAGATATAGGGGAAACTAGCCTAAAGATAAAGATAAAGACGGGGTTAAAACTAAAACGGAAATATATATATAGAGGGAGAGAAACGGACCCAGTGGGTAGAGGAGTGGAGGCAGTAAAAACAAAGGACAGAGATACCGCTTCTAGTAAGCTAGAAGAGAAGATGGGGAGCTAATCGGCCGAAATGGGGACTTATAGGGGTAGTGCCACCGTTAGAAGAACCGCTAAAGATATATAAGGAGCTTAAGAAAGCAGAAAGCTCAGTTTTAATGTAGATACGGACGGGATAGATAGGGCTAGCGGCCTTCCTAAATAAGGCTAGGGTACCAGACTTTCCCTCCCCTATATACCAGTGCGGCCAAGCCGAAGAGACGGCGTTATATATTATAGCCTACTGCCCCCGGTTCGCAGAGCAGAGGCAAGGGCTAGCGGTAGGCCGCCTGGAGGTTAAAAAACTAGCCAGTATGGCCAAGGGAGCGAAACGGCTCGCAAGATGGTTCCTATAACTGCGGGTCCTACCGCAGTTCCACTATGCGGAGGAGCTCCTGCGAGAGGAGGAAGAGAAAGAAAGGGGAGTAAGTAGGCTAGCTAGGTAAGAGGCTTGCCGAATAGAAGGAGTAGGCGTCTGCAGACGCCTTTTCAATACTTATAGGCTGCGAAGTAGACGGCAGAAAGTGTATAACAGGCCAAGGAGGGGGTTTTTTGTCCCGTATCGGGTTTTCCCATTATGTAAAATAGGAGTACCGCATGGCCACAGAGCTAAATCGGTGTAAGATCAATAAATAAATAAATATATAGATAATATTAAGCTTTATATAGAAGCGAGCCTTACTTAATTAGTTTAGTGTCTCTTAGCTTAATGGGATTAGGTATTGGTTCTTAATAGTAACAGCATTAAGAGCTTAGTAGTCTACGCAGAAACACAGACCGCCACTAGGTTTCTTAACAAAGATTACTGGTATGGCTATAGGTAAAGAACTTGCTCTAATAAATCCTTTGTCCAGATATTCGTCTAGGTACTTCCGTAGTACCTTAAGTTCGTTTTAGGACATCCTATATAGGGGTCCAAATCCGGGATATTTTCCTTTTTTAACTACAATTTTATAATTATATAGACGGCGTTCTGGTAGCTTATTAGCTTCCTTTTATAAGAATACGTCTAAATAGTTATAGTACTCTATTGGTACCTTTATAGCGGGGTTAGTGTGCTTCTTTAGTGCTAAGGCCTTCTTAATATCGGGTATTATAATAGTAAAGATTATATATTCTAGTTTCCTAGCAAGTCGTGCTAGCGGAGTAGCTCTAATTATATAGATATCTAAGGTGTTAAGCGGGCTCAGATTATCCTTAGTTTCTTATACAGTTTCCTATTTAGTTTTAGGTTTAGTATTAGATACGGAGTTAGTATCAGATTTAGATTCGGGTTCTTTAAGTATCCTTTTTATAGTAGAATACTAGTTCTTCTAGTACTTTTATATATTAAGCTTAAGCTTCTACTTAGTTTGGGGTGCAGCAGTTAGAGTTAATTTATATAGTCTAGTATAAATTCTAGGTTCTTAGTGGACGTCAGTGGAAATCTTATATTGGTGGAATTCGGTGGAATTCTTAGGTAGGTGGAATTAGGTGGACTTTTTAGGTATAGGGTGGACGTTAGTAGAAATTTTAGACTGGTGGATCCTAGTAGATTTTTTCAGATTTTGGTTTAGGGTCTAAGCAGCGAGTTATAAGGCACTTCTGCTTACAATAGGAGGCGGTAAATAAAAGCTTAAGGTTGTCCCAATTAATAGTTACCTTATATAGCTTCATCTAGGGTTGTCTAAGAATCACTAGGTAACCTAGGGTAGTCATAAAGAGCTTAATTAATTCTTTATAGTTTAGGTATTGGAGTCTTAGGGCCGCTATATAAATAATACGGCCCAAGATAGTGCGTTTGCCATTAAATCCAAATACGTTAATATGCTGGTTAAGGGGTGTTAGGGTAAACCTATTGTCTTATATAAAGATCTTATTAATAAATCCTATGCCGCTAGCTCCTGTGTTAATTAGGACTTAAGTATTAGCCCATTAACCTTTCTGCTAAAGACGGCAGTTAACAGTTATACTATAATCCCAAGAGTTAGGGTTTGCTACATCTAATGCATTTAATAAGATCCTGTAATATAGCTGTCCTAAAGAGCAACTTAACTCTAAAACGTGCCTTTTAGTAGCAAGCGGGAAGGGGTTTCTACAGGACATTAATTATAAATTTGTCCTTATAAATAGTGCTTATTAGATATGGGGCTAGAACCAGGTAAAGATTGGGGGTGGTAACTAGAGGATTAATATAGTGAACGGTTGTTAGTGTTGGCCGTTTATATGTCGTATTGGGGCATAGGGACGGAGCAGTATCTTAAGATATAATCCTTACTTCCGCATTTAAAGCAAAGGCCTAGCTTAATGCGTTATTCTTATTTAGGGGACCCTAGTGGAGCGTATCCTAGGGTCCCTGTGTCAATATCCATAGCGTTAGGGTGCTTAGGCTAAGATAATAACTTAGTAGACGTTCGCGGAGTTATTGTATTATATTAGGGAGTGGGCTTGGGTATTAGGCGTAGTATATTATTATACCGTTTATTAATAACGTTTGCGTAGGCGTTAAGGGCTCCTAGTAGGTCTATACCTATTAGGGAGGTTTTTAGTTTAGGGCTTAGGGATTTAATAAGGCTATTAACTAGTACGGAGTCGTTCCAGCCTATTTCCTTTACGTAATAATTAAATTTGGAGAAGTATACTAGGAAGCTTTTCTTTTCTTAAGTTATATAATTTATCTTTCTTTAAGCGGTAGCTTAGCGATTTGGGTTACCGTATGTAGCTTTAAGAAGTACAACTAGGCTCTATACTAAGTTCGGCTAGAGAGGTTTAATAAAATTAGCTACGTCTCCTCCTAGTTAACTTAGGGCGTAGTAGAGTTAGTTAGCTTTAGTTAGGTAATAGTCAGCATTACCAGTTAGCTTATTCTTAAGTCGGCTTAAGAATAATTAAAGCTCTTATTATTTACTGGTGAATACTAAGGGGTCTAGTAGTTTTTCGGATTATTACAATATAGTAGACGGATTTATAAGATAAACATCCGCAGCTGGCTTAAGGTTCGTACCCAATAAGCCAGGTCTAGATTTGGTTATTTTTATCTTATCTATAGGTGGCGTATTAGCAGCCTCTTAGGCTAGTATTCGGTCTTAGGGCCCTAACGCGAGTGCCTCAAGGGTGCGGACTTCTTCTTAAAGTGCTTCCATTAATTCCTAGTACCGTACTTCTTATTCAGCTTATTGTTTAGCTATAGCGGCCTTATTCTATGCAAGGGCGTCTATAAAAGACTTCTATATATTTGCTAATTGTTCTTAGAGTGCAGATATAATATTAGCGGCCGTTATAGGGGCTTTAAGGTCGTTCTGCATTTTGGACGGGGCGGGGCAGGGCAGAGTATAGGTTTTTAACGCAACGTAGTGTTACGGGGCGAGTACAAGTGGTAATAATATATAGCGAAGTAGATATTATTAAGCTATATACATAAACTGTGTAATAAGATTAAGACGTTGCGTAAGGAGAGAAGGTAAGGAAACGGAAAGAAAGGGGTATATATCGTTAACTTGGTTGCTTGGTTAACACGTGCACGGGGCAGAATAGGCTTCGGGTCATAGTCCTGGCAGAACTTGGCAGAATTCAGTGGACTTGGCAGAATATAGCAGAACGCCGTCAGATTGCCGTAGATTGCGGTCAGTCTCTTCTTACTGAGTCGGTGGAAACAGGTGGACGTGTATAAGGTGTTATGGAGGTGTCCCGTAACAGGTAGCAGCCGTCAGGGTCTTCTAATTCTTCCTCACTGTTGTTGTTATTAGTGTTTTTGTTAGCGTCTGTGTCTAGCACAAGAGCTTTAAAAGTCTTATTACACTTATTATTGTCGTCTCCTTTATAGTAGATAGTGTATTATCTGAAGTGTTCTTTAAAGTTACCGTTGCAGTCCTTGTTATTATTAAAACGTCTTTTATACTTATCTTTAGAACGGTTCCGCTCCTCCTCTATATATTTCCATAAGCGGCAGATCTCCTTTTGGCAAATGTAGCACTTAGCCTTTAGGGATCTAATAGTGTTTTGTTTATAGGAGCGGGTTTAGTTATAGCTGTTACGGGTGTCATGGCGGTATATGCGATCCGTAAAGTAGGCTCCTTAAGACGGTCTTATTAAGGCCTAGGAAGGGTGTTCCTTCTCCTATATAACTATAGAAGATTGTAACTTGCTAATTAACTAGGAGAGATCTTTAGAAGGGTTGGAAATAGTAATATGGCATACTGGTACTCCTTAGCAAGCGGTAACTAGCTTATTTATAAGGAAGAGGTCTATACAGAACTCTAGGTGTAACCTATAGCGATGTTTTAAGAGCTTATTAACAAATAGTTGGAAACTCTAATAGATTTGCTTATTAGGGTTTTCAATAATAATTTCTTAGAAGTTGGTGGCGTTCCATTTAGTAAGGTTTCTTTAATAGTACTCTGGTCCTTTGAAGAAGTAACACATATAGTTATATGCCTTAGTAAATAATCTAGTTAAAAGGCTGCTATTGTAGTAGTGATCCTAAGCAAGTCCCTTTAGCATAGTTAGGAATGCAGTTATATAGCCTTTAGGAGGTAGACCAGCTCTCTTGCAGATATCATAGAAGATAGTTAACTTAAAGTTAAAGCTATTACTCATTCCATCATACTTCTGGCCGTCTGTGTAGATTTTGGCAATAGTGGCTGCCTCTTTACTATATATAGGTAGGTGTATAGTAGGGTTAGTATTGGTAGTACTAGGGTAAAGATACTGGGTAGAAGGAGGACTAGGTGGGATAGGGGCAGTTACTAGAGGGAAGGTAAATATAGTTACCATAGGTAATAATTGCTGATTCTGCGTCTGTAGGAGTTAAGTAAGGAGGGCAAGTAGTTGATCTTAGGTAGAGGTAGGTGCAGCTTACTGTTAGGTGGCAGTTAGTGCAGTTTGCTGGGGTATAGATGCAACAGCTGGTTGGGGTGTTATAGGGGTAGGTATTTGCGTTCTAGGTGTTGTAGCTATAGCTATAGGCGTCGGAGGTAGTGGGGGTAGTTAATGGTTTATAGGCGTCGGCACTATATAGGAAGGTAGTGGGCTGTGAGAGGGGGTTGTAGGAACTAAAGAGGCTGTAACTAACGGGGGTATAGCTTGATTTAATATTAGGGCTGTTTGTATAGAGTTAAGTTATTCTTGTAATGCCACTGTAATTATAGGGCTGATTTTCTTAAGAGCTCCTGTGATTTTCTTATCTGTCCATTTATAAGGTTCTTCCTCTTAGAGGAGGTTAAATAGTGCTTCTGAGATTAAATATCTATTATTATACCTTCCCACATACACTCCCCTCTTAAGTAGATGAGTGCGTAATTTTACTTTTATGTCAATTTGCATGTGTCTAAAATTCTTGGTGGTGAAGCCTTTAAATTCCTTCTTAAATACTGTCTATAATATGTAGTCTGTAAAGTTCTCCTATATATATACGTAGACCTTTATTTCTTCATATTCTCCTAATTCATCTTTCGTGGCATTTACTATATTAATCCCATCCCCATGTCTTAAGATCTTCTCAGCCTATTTGGAATCAATTTTTAGAAAGAAGGTCCGTAGGTTTAAGGTTGAGGTTGAGGTTGAGGTTGAGGTTGAGGTTGAGGTTGAGGTTGAGGTTGAGGTTAAGGTTGAGGTTGGGGTTGATATTAAGGGTTGTGTGTATGTTTCTACAGCTATAGGGCCTGTAGAATGGTTCTTAGCAAGGCTGCTATTCTCTTAGTGATCTGTTATATTAGCTATAAAGCCAGTATAAATTCTCTTAAGCGTGAGTAGAAGTCGTAGTCTTCTCCTTTAATGAAATAGACAAGAACTAGGCGATTGTAAACTGTTTCCAGTACTACTTCTTAAGCGCTAGCTATTGCGTATTTCCTAATCTGTACGTCTACTGATCAGTGTTGGTATACTCGCATTATTAACGTGCACGAATATTGCTGTATTGCGATATGTATGCGGTATTGAAGTTGGTAGTTGATTGATGCCTTGTCTAATGCAGTGTTGATAATACATATACGCGTCTCGCGTAGATCACGTGCTCAGAGCACGTGATACGTGAGACGAATATCTTCCAACAATTATAAGACCTAAAAATACCTAAGTAATAAAAATAATATAGTCTAAAAGCCTAGGTTCTATTATATAATTAATTAACTTTAGGAAGTAATATAAATTATTAGTATTAAGCTATTTTAATATCCGCAATCTCCGTAATACAAATATTGCTGACGCCGTCTATAAGTGCTACGAAACTCGCTTAGATGTGATTCTGGTGGTTTTGCACAAACGTAGTTAGTCAGCTTGCGGACTAATTGAAAATCCACACCAACGGAATCACGTCTAAGCTTGCTAAGGTAAGCTACAGATATAGTGGCTGAGGCTAGCGGAGATTTAAATAATCCGATGGTTAATATTATTGGCCAATATTTAGTATTGGCCAATATCGCCAAATTACCTAATATTGGCCAATAATTCTTGGCATTCCCCACAACCCTAAATTTCTTTTATAATATATATTATATATATAATAAAATGGCTTCTAATAATAAAATATTAAATTCTACACCGTCTACTACTATAGAGAGATTAAAAAATAAAAGAAACCCTAAAATCTAGTACTATACACAAGATCTATACGATAATAAACTAAAATAATTCTGGGATAAGCAATATATTTTATAGAGTTATGCTATTTACACTACCGGTAATTTGTTATTTGCACTACCCGGGTGCGCCTAGGCTACATGAAGCTCTACACGAAGGTCTACACGAAGGTCTGCGTACGGAGGCTCTGCACGAAGCTCTGCACGAAGCTCTGCATACGGAGGCTCTGCGCGAAGCTCTGCGGAGGCTCTGCACGAAGCCCTGCGGAGGCTCTACACGAAGTCCTGCAGATGCTCTGCACGAAGCCCTGCGGAGGCTCTACACGAAGCCCTGCGGAGGCTCTACACAAGGCTCTGCACGAAGCTCTGCACAAAGCTCTGCATGAAGCTCTGCACGAAGCTCTGCACGAAGCTCTACACAAAGCTCTGCACGAAGCTCTGCACGAAGCTCTGCGCGAAGCTCTGCACGAAGCTCTACGTACGGAGGCTCTGCACTGACGATGGTTCTGGAAGAGTCCTTCACATGCGTTTTCCTGCTTACATAAGCAGATTCCCTTTATTTCCATTTTGGTCGGTATCCTTAGCAATCACTTTGACACCGTAGACATAGGCCTATATAAGGACCTATGTTCGTCGTAGATAGAACTAGATACACATTCATTCTTTCCAATATCATCCAGTTCATCATGCACAACAGCTCTGCGTACGGCGGTTCTACATACGATGGCTCTACTACGAAGGCTCTATATAAAAGCTTTGTGCGGACTTCGTGCGGACCTTCGTGCGGAGCCTTATACGGAGCATCCGCAGGGCTTCGTGCAGAGCCTCCGCAGACCTTCGTGCAGACCTTCGTGCAGACCTTCGTGCAGAGCCTCCGTACGCAGACCTTCGTGTAGAGCTTCGTGTAAAGCCTCGTGCAGCCTAGGCGCACCCGGGTAGTGCAAATAATAAATTACGAGTAGTATAAATAATATAACTCTATTTTATATTGCAAATACTATATAGAAAAACTATATGGCATAAGGTATATTATAAATTTCCAGAATTACCTTATAAAGAAGTATAAGATTACTATTTCTAAAACTCTAGGTATTATTTATTAAAGTACTAAAGAAAAGCTTTAAGATCTATATACATAGCTTTATACGAAATATAATTATATAGAGGTTAATTTTCTTATACTTAAAACTGCTCTTAATAAGGAGACAATTACGGCTACCCTTATTTCCCTAATTACTGTATAAAATCTTCTACTTTAACTTATTAAGTAGCTAGAGTTCTATATATTTTATTAGGTCCTTAATCTAGAGGTTTTATTATAATAGCTTATATATAAGTAAGAAAGAGGATTAAAGAATTATAGGAATTAATAAAAGATATCGTATAAAAGAAGCTTTAGTTAGTAATATTAAGTATTTATCTTTTAGTTAATATTTAAACCTCTTCTAATTGACATCTTCTCCTTAGAGTCTACGTCTACTTTATTAAGTAAAACTTAAAAGGACTCTCTAGAGCTCTTCTTACTCTTTATATTATATAATCTTATAGTAAAAAGGATTAGTTCTTAACTCTACTTCCTATACTAAAGGACTATAGGATTATATAAAAGCTTAGTATAGTTATCTTAGATAATACGGAAATAAATAATACTCTTTTGTTACGGACAGCTTAAGTACAATATTACGACTACTTAGGGAAGAGTCGGAGGAAGCTAGTTGGTTAATATAGGCATGGTCCAGAATAGAGCCGGTGGAACCATATAACGAGGAATGGTAAGCGAGTTACATAATGTTATACATAGTGTACAGAGTATACATAGTGTATGTCTGCGTATAACACGTATAACACATACCTTATATATAAGAGAGGATTTCTTAGGAGTATGGTTATATATTTAAAGGACCTTAGTCCCTACCGTAGATAGTTCTCTCCTTATAGTGAATCTTAAAATATAATTAGAGTTAATCTATTAGGTAACCACTCTACTAGTTATTATTATGTTGTTAATTTGTTCTTACCTATATACCTAGCCTAATAATAGGACCCACTGTAGTTCCTACTATAAGGTTCCGTTATATATTTACTACTAAGGTTATAGTATTAAATAAGATTAAATAACATGCCACCTAAAGCACCAGTTATAACAACGTTGACGGCAGCCATAATTTTAGAATTAGGAGATACCAGTATAGCAGATACAGATTCTTAAGTAGTTACGTAAGGTTAGTTACAGGAAATAGTTAATCGCTTATAGGATAATAGCAGGCTACTTAAAGAACGCATTAATGGAATTAGAGTAGTAAAGGTTAAGTTACCTTTAATTAAACGGTTCTTAGGAGAGAAGTTAAAGCTTAAAGGGTTTCTTATATAAATGCATTTTAAGGTTATATAGGAAGGAGTAAAGTTAGCAATACCTATAGACTAGGTAGCGTACGCAGGACTATTTTTATTAGAAAGAGCTCTAGAGTAGTTTAAGCCTTACCTTACAGAGATATAAGTAAATAGTGTAACGACTACTAACCCGGACGTATAGTATATGTTTATAAGTTAAAACGGATTCGTAGAATAGTTAACGCAAATATTTAGAGACCCTAAAGCAACTATAATAGTAGAACGGAAACTTCAGAACTTAGTATAACGCACTTTAGCAATTAAGTATATAATGTAGTTTTAAACACTAGCTATATAGGTTAAGTGGAATAACAGGGCGCTTATAGCACAGTATAAGTAAGGACTTAAGGCTAAAGTCTAGGACGTAATTATCCTAATAGAAGATATAGATACTCTAAGAGAGCTAATAGACCAGTTAATAAAGATTAATAATAGGATCTATTAAAGGGAACAAGCTAAGAAAGGGTAAGACAGAGTTCCATAGTTATATAAGGCGCAGAGTACGCAACAATAGACATAGAGTTAAAAACTATGGAATAGCGCAGAGCTAATAGACCTAAGTAGTACTAAAGAAACCTAAAGGTGGGAAAAGAAACTATAGAAACCTAAAGGTTAAGAATCTAGTAATTAAAGGACCTAGGAGCAAAGGCCAAACCAGGAATCTTAGCAGCAGAAGATATTTAGGCGGACTCTATAACAAAAAAAATAGTTTAAAGATAGAGCTTATATAAATTATAGAAAACAAGGTTATTTTGCCAGAGACTATAGAGGTGGTTAGAGTAACTATATAGTAAAGGGAACCAGGCCAGCAGACGGCACGTACATATAGAGGGACAACGGTGCACTATAAGAAACAAAAAAATGTTTAGTTAACAGTTTTGCGTATTATTATAACAACGCATGCTAAATTTATAAGAATGCTAAGTATGGCGTAAGCTATTAGCTATAGGAGCTATTATTATCTAAGTTTAGAGGAACTAATAAACCAGCTTATAGATTAGACATTAAAGATAATAAATTTAACATAGGCAAAGTATTTACTAATAATAAGGCAATAAAGGCAGCTTACTAGGAGCATGTAGACCTTAAAGAAGTTAAAATAGAAGCAGAGACTAAGACCATTATAGAATAAGGTTTAGTAACGGGTATTATAATACTATTAGATACAATTTCCATCACTTTATAAAATAATAGGAGTAACGTTTAGAAGAAACTAAGTAAGCAGATAACTACTAGTGCTAGCTTATTACTTAATAAAGGTAAAAGGCCACAGGTTTAAAATTCTTAAGAGGAGATATAAGAAGCTTAAGATTCTTAAGACAAGATAAGATATACCTAAGGACCCATAATAGACGAAAACTAATAGGAAAAGGCAGCTACTTAGTTTATAGATAAACGAATAAGTATAGAACGCAAGTTTAAGAACTATAAGTTTAGGGAATAAATAAGAATGTTAGTAATCCTAGGTAAACGTAGTATTTAGCCTAAAGATTGAATAGTTAATACTAGGATTAAAAAGTAAGATAACTATAAAGATCCAGCTGCAAGACGCAGAAAATAAGAAACTATGGATAAGTTTAGGATAAGAATTATTGTATAGCAAGAGCAAAAGCTAGATAAAAGGTTAGCTATGCTAGGTTATATAAGGGACAGAGTACCTATATAAAGAGTTACTAATAGGCCAAGTATAGGGACACCTAGGGCAAAATGGTTAGATAAACTAGAATAAGAAGAGGATCTAGATATCCCAACTAGGTTTAAAGAAAGATATACTAAAGGATATTATAATATAGTAATAACAAGGTACTTTCTAACAGATAAACTATATATACTAAACCAGTTATATGGAAAGTGGTATAGGCAATAACATAACAATAAATAGGAAGATTTTTATATATAGCTAAATAAAAAAGTTGTTTAAGACTAACCTATTATAGAGAAACATATAAGTTACATTAAAGGAGTATTAATTATAATATTAAGGAACCTAAAAGAGGGATCTAGGGACTAGAGAAGTAAATAATAAATCTTAGTACCTATAACAGAGATACTAGTGGTTAGGTTAACTAGGTATAGGTTTAAACTTAAGGATAAAAACAAACTAAGAGTTAACCTAAGTTACCTAGCATATTATATACTATTGTGGATAGCTTATATGGATAATACCTACAACATATATAGAGCACCAAAAGATAAGAACCGGAAGTACCTAGTAAGGATATACTAGGCACCTAAGGAAAGGCGGTTTAGGAACGCTAAGTATATATATAAATGGCACCTAGTAGAAGTACAAGGTTAAGGAGACTTAATACTTTAACTAGGAAGATTCCTTATGGAAGAATACCTAGACGGATAATAGTGGTAGAAGTGCCTAGAAAACACTTATCTATAGTATATAGAGGAAAAGAAATAAACTAAGTATTAGCTTAAGTTAGACTAAGTATAAGCAGGATCTAACAGCCAATAGTTAGAAAAAGGGGAGGCGTATAAAACTAGAGGGAACTAGTATTAAAGCCTTAGACCCTTAAAGGAATTTAAGGATAATACCTAAACTTATAAGTTAAGTAGCAAGATTAACAGTTTAAAGCATTAATAGATAGTAGAGTAATAAGGAACTACATATTACCAAAAGTAGTAAAAAGGATAGGGTTACTATATAGATAGAAGGAACACCTATATCTACTTATAATAATTTCAGGAGATTAGATAGCATATAGAGGAGGCATTATTAATCTTAAAATAGGACCTATTTAGTTAACTATTAAAGGGAGACAGGTTAGAATGTCTTTTAATATCCTACTATTGGGACAGAACAAGGCGATACTAGGAATACCTTAGTTATAAGAGTATAATCCAAAGATTAATTAGGTTATAGGTTAGGTTAATATTAATAATACTTAATAACGCAATATATAATAGTAAACCAAGTTGGTATAGTACTAAGTTGGAGCGATATACGAAGAGACTGAGCGAGGCTTAAGTTATATACCAAAGAGATACCACAAGTATGGTAAGAAGTTATGGTTACTAGAAAGTAAAAAGCTGTCAGAATATGTAGTATGGGACTATAAGATAGAATTAGAAGAGGGAACAAGTCTAAAGTTCTTTTTAATCTATAAGCTTACTAAAACAAAGTTAGTAGCGCTTAAGGAGTTTATCCAGGAGAACTTACGTAAGGGATATATTAGACTATTATAGTTATTAGTAGGATATCTAGTACTATTTATCCTAAAGAAAAACGGAAAACTTAGGATATACATAGACTATAGATAGTTAAACAGCATTACTAGGAAGGATAGGTATCCTTTACCCTTAATTAGCGAAATCTAAGACAGGATAGGCAACGCAAAAATCTTTATAAAGATAGATTTAAGGTGGGTGTACCATTAGATTAGGATCAAGGAAGGCAATAAATAGAAGGCAGCCTTTAGGTTAAAGGAAGGACTATATAAGCTATTAGTTATACAGTTTGGGCTTATAAATGCACTAGCAACGTTCTAGAAGCGAATTAATAGTGTGTTAGAAGAACACCTAGATAAGTTTGTTATGGTATATCTTAATAATATTATTATTTACTTAGAGAACGAGGAAGAACATAGAGAATATGTTAAATGGGTCTTAAGGAGACTATAGGAAGAAAAGATACCAGTAGTAATTAAGAAATGCGAGTTCTTTATAAAGAAAACCAATTTTATAGGATTTATTATTAAACTAGGAAAGATTAGTATGGACCTAAAGAAAGTTAAAGCTATAGTAAGTTAGCAAGAACTAGAGAATGTTATATAGTTAAAATCGTTTCTAGGGTTTTATAACTACTACAGAAGGTTTATAGCACAATGGTTAAAAAGTATTAAGCCGTTTATAAGGCTAATAAAGAAGGAGGAACTATGGGTTTAGGGTAATAAGCAGAAGAAGCTATTCTAGGAACTTAAAGAGTTATTTACCTAAGAGCCAGTCCTTAAGATCTATTAACCAAAGTTAAAAACAGTTGTTAAGACAAATATATTAGACTTTACACTAGGAGTATACTTGCTATAGAAGCACCAGGACGCATGGCATCTAGTAGCATATTATAGTTAGAAAATAACACTATTAGAGTTAAACTACGACATCTACAACAAGGAGTTGTTAGGTATAGTTACAGTACTTAAAAAATAGAGAGCATTCTTATAAGGTATAGAGAAACCATTTATGGTTAAGACAGACTATAAGAACCTTATAGGATTCCTAATAACGAAGAAACTCAACCAAAGACAGGTTAGATGGGCGGAAATGCTTACAGAATACTATTTTGAAATTTAGTATACTAAAGGTACAGATAACACATAAGCAGATACTTTAAGTAGAAAGGCTAAACTATAAAATAACAAAAAGCTATTAGGAGCTTTATTGCGAAAAGATTAAGACGGATTAATTAGGTATAATTACCCAAAAATTATAGTAACTAAGGAAAGTCAGATCTATAAGTTACTATAAAGTAATTAAATACAGAAGATCTAAGAAGTATAGGCAGAGGATCTAAACTTAGAGTAATATAAAAATAGAGAAGTAATGTATATGCCTAAGTCTATTATAGAGGAGTTTATTAAGGAATTCTATAAGGGAATAATATAAGGATATAATAGAGCTATAGGCTTAGTATTAAGACTTTAAAAGGAGTATATTATTTAAGGAATCTGGGGACTAGTAAAATAAGTTATAAAGGAATGTCTAGATTACTAAAGGAACAAACTAATAAGGTATAAGCCGTATAGAGGGCTACAACCTATTAAAGTACCAGGAAGATCATAGGAGGTTATATTATAGGACTTTATTATTAAATTACTAAGTTTAAAAGATCCTATTATAGGACAAGATTATAACGTGATTTTAGTAATAGTAGATAAGCTAACAAAGTAGGGATACTTTATAGTATACACAGAAGAGATATTAGTAGAGGACGTCACTAGAATCTATATAAAGGAAGTATTTATAAGACATGGAGTATTAAACAAAATTATATTGGATAAAGATCTAAGATTTATAGCAGCGTTTTAAAAAGTATTTCTAGCAGAATAGGGGGTTTGCGTAGTAACCTCTATAGTATATTATCCGCAGACGGATGGATAAACGGAAAGACTAAACTAGATACTAGAACAGTATCTAAGGCATTATATTAATTACGTATAGAACAATTGGGTATTATTATTACCAATTATATAGTTTGCATATAATATAATACTACAAGAAGGAATAAGGACATTACTATTTAAGGCAAATTATGGGTACGAGCTAAGAACGTCGTTATTGCCACATTAAGTAAAGGAAATAAGTAGCACAGCTAAATAAAGAATAGAGACGTTAATAAATTTTTATATAGACCTTATGGAAACAGCTAAGCTAGTACAGTAAAGGATAAAAAGGTACTATAATACTAAGAGATCTTAGGGACCAGATCTTAAGGAGGGAGATAAAGTATGGCTACTATACAAAAATTTTAAGAGTTAACAACTAAGTAAGAAGTTAGACTATGTTAGACTAGGACCTTTCAAAATTATATAAAGAATTTTATTGGTTATATATAAGTTAAATCTACTAGCCAAAATAAAAATCTATCCTATATAATATATCGCAATGCTAGAACTAGCACACGGAGATATTAAGCCACCAGTTTATAAGGCAGACATGTATAGAGGACAAGAAGAAGACAAATAGTAAGTTTTAAAGATTATTAGTTATAAGGATATAGATAATAAAATGTAGTATAAAGTAAGGTGGATAGGCTATAGCGAGATTACCTAGAAACCACTAAGCAACCTAGAGAACGCTATAGGAAAGATACAGGAGTATTAAAAAAGAAAGGGTCAGGCAACATTAACAAAGAAAGATTGTCAAAGAATAAGTTACCTAAGGGGGACCTAAGAGGAGCACCTACTAAGCTACTTGGAGTTATTTCCCTCTTAGCGGGAAGAGAGTCCGTTCTTTTATTACCAAGTTTCTAAAGGCCCTATTCTATAAGTTTCTACTTTTTAGAACGAACCTTTTTACAAACCTTCTTAAGACGGGTTAACCGAGCAAACGCAGTCTGTTGGGACTTAAAGGAGCAACGCTAAGCCTTAAGGGCCCAAGCGGTCTCTTCAGCAGAATGGTGGAGTTTGGCGCGCGCGGCGGCTAACTTAGACTTAAGCTTTACAGCGGCAGATTAAACACAAGACCCTATAATAAGTTACTTAGAGAACTTAAAGACTACTAAGAGTTATAGAACGCGCATATTTAGCGTTAAAAATAGAGCGAACGTTACAGGACAATTAAATATTTGCTTTAGTGCACTCTGAGCAAGACAAGGGTTGTTAAGATAAGGGACTTGCTATCGCAACATATACTAACCCCACTTTAGCATAATAAGAATATAGAGATGACATTATCTTACCAAGCAATAGTATGGCAGCCATAGTGCGAGCATAGCGTTGCGCTTATAAAGAAGAGGAGGCTTTAGGTATAATAAGTAGGGATATTAACCAGACTGATTAAACGGACATTATACCTCTAGTAAACAACTTGGAGATATTAGGAATCTTTAAAGACAAAGATAAAGAGGAGGGAGATAGTATTATAAATAGCTTAAGTACAATGTTATAACTACTTAGGGAAGAGTTAGAGGAAGTTAGTTGGTTAATATAGGCATAGTCTAGAATAGAGCCGGTAGAACCATATAACAAGGAATAGTAAGCGAGTCATATAATTTTATACGCAGTGTATAGAGTATACGCAGTGTATGTCCGCGTATAATACGTATAACACATACCTTACGTATAAGAGAGGATTTATTAGGAGTATGGTTATGTATTTAAAGAACCTTAGTCCCTACTATAGATAGTTCTCTCCTTGTAGTAAATCTTAGAATATAATTAGAGTTAATTTGTTAGGCAACTACTCCACCAGTTATTATTATATTGTTGATTTATTCTTACCTACATACCTAGCCTAATAATAGGACCTACCGTAGTTCCTACTACAAGGTTCCGTTACATCTTTATTATATAATTAAAAAGTATATAAAAGAGGAAGAAGCTATTAAATAGAAATCTTTATATAAACGAATCTATTATAATAGCTATATTAGTAATCTTACTATTTAAGCCTTTCTTTTTAAGGTTAAAGTTAAGTAGATTAATTTACATAAAGCTAAAAATAAAAAATAAAAAATTTAAGATATAGGCGTCCTTAGTGTCACGGAACCCGACCGCAGGGGCCTCCATAGGAGAGCCCCATGCTCTCGCATACACCTCGCGTACAGCTTATGTCAGCTACGCGAGGGTATATTACCTCCTTACGCCCTTGACCCTTACGATCGATCGCGTAACGTCTTGTAGACTCCTTGAATATATACGCTCTGTAGCAATTGCCCCCGTTCTATAATATTACGTTGCGCCTTTTTTTTTATTAACGCTCAGCCTATAACTAATTCTACGTCTCTATAATACTACAGGCGCTACTAGAAGTAGCGTGTCTATAAGTTACCTTACTTTGTACGCCTAAAGAATTAATAATAGTAAGATAAAATTCCTTACTAGCTACTATATTAAACTTAAAGAACAACCTAATACCTATATTAAAACCACAACACCAATTAGTCCTAGGAGGATTTAATTTATTAGCCCTAGCCTTAACCCCTAAAAGGAAGCCTAGTAGCTTAAAAGACTACAACAACTATAAGGGGGATATTAATAATGTCTTATTCTTTATTAACTATATAACCACGGATAAATAAGCTAAAGGGCTACTACCTATTAAGATCGAGATATAAGACGCCGAGATATTTATAAAAATGGTAGTATAAGAACCTAATAAATATTACCGCCTTTTATAGAACTACTATTTAAAGCTTATATAGGCTGAGATGCGTACTGCCTAAGATTATAATATTATCCAAGACCTATAAGCTTGTGAGGCGCTTGCTAATAATATACGCTAAAAGATTAAAGATAACCTTTACGCGTCTAAACACGACGTCTAATAATTAAAGAAGGCTAAAATTATACTTATTGCTACGGTTACTAAAAGAGAGGGTACAATTAAATACCTACAATCTTAGCTTAATAAGTATATTTATAATAATATCAGATACCTCTCTACTATATATAACGCCACCTAAGTCTTTACGCCCCTAGTAACCTTACCTACTTAACGCTTAATAGAGGGTTAGTACTAAGTAGCTTTACCTAATAGGAACCTTTACTACAGTAGCGGCAATAATAAAAGCTATAATAATTAAACCTAAACTGCCACTATAGGGTCTAATATACGCTACCCTAATTCCCTAATCTTTAAGGGCGACCGTAAGGAATATAGCTACTAAAAGATGCAAATCTATAAAAAACTAACCTAGAGCGCCTGCCTTTTCCCCACAGAAGATACTAAGATTGGCTATATTATTAGACGAATAAAGGGCATCCTATTTAATAGGCTTTTTACTTAATAGGAGACTAGCAGTTCCTAGAAGTGGCAGTCCTACTAGGAAGTCCTTAACAACCTTAACTAAATATACCGCGACCATAACCTAGTGGCCACTAGTTAAGCTAAACTATATGCCCTAAAGATAAGTTTTACTAAATTATTTAATAAGTTCTATGTTAAATTCTAAGAATATATTAGAGTCCTTGCCTAAGACGATGCTAAAGACTAAGAAGATCTTCTTAAAAAAGTTACTTATTACCTTAGTTATACAGCCGCTAGCTATAACTATAACGACGTTTATAATATAGTAGTAGCCCTATAGAAGATTGAATAATAGCTAAACTAGATTGCTACTATAAGCCTCTGCCTAAAGACCTCCCTATAGAAGCCCTTTGGATCTACTAAACTACTAATACCTACTACCCCAAGCAACACTACTGGTCCTAATATTAACCTCTTTATACTAGCCTTCCTAAAGAAGCTACTAGATAGAGAGTATAAGCTACTTTAGAAGCTAAGGTGTTGCTATAGATGCCATTAAAAAGGCTGTTATAGCTATAGCCTAAACTACCTAATAGCTAGGTTTAGCAGCCGCTGTTAAATACCTAACCCTATACCCCAGATATTAAATATATTGCTATATGCTGCTACCATAAGATGAAGATGCAGTAATTGTAGTAGAATTGGACGCGGAAGTGGAAAACGTAAAGTCCTAGCCCTAAGTTGTGGGTTAGGACACTCTAATAATGGAGGGATCTATATATTGGCTTGCTTAATAGATAGCTTAGTAAAAATAGAAGAATAGAAGCAAATAGTCTTACCTATAGAGGGAACTACCACTAAGAAATAATATAAAACCTATTCTATAATTAACTATAGAGCTACTAATAAATTTATAGATACTTAATTTATGCGCACTTATAACCTATCTACCTTTACCCTTACTAAAGCCTGCGCCCTATAACTTGCTAATAGTAGTTATACTGCACAGAAGATTACCTATATGGCATAACTTTACCTAAATATAAATGGACACCAGGAGGAGCTTTAGGCCTATATTATACCACTTATAAACTACTCTATTATCCTTAGAATAAACTAGCTTAAGCAGCATAACCCCGCTATTAACTGGGAAAAGAGAGAAATAACTTTTAACTCTAAATACTGTAGAGAGACCTGCCTAGGATATAGCCTAGCCGTTTCTATCTACTCCCTAGGATATTAACCTAAAGAACCTCTTATCTCCCTACCTATAACCAACTGCCACTATATAAGCGCCGCAGCCTTCTACCGCATGGCACGTAGAAAAGGCTAGATTGTTACTATAGCTTCCTAATTATAACTATATAAACTTAATAAAGAATAGGACTATGTCCTCTATAGTAATAAGATAGATATAGTTGACTTTCTAGAAGATAACGCCCCTATAGAACTCCATGAACTTTTACCCTTAGACTTTAAGAAGTTTATAAGGCCTAAAAAAGAACTTACTAATAAGGAACTCCGTAAACTCCTCCCTAAGATATACTATTACTATATTAATTTCTACTCACAAAAAAGCGCTAATATACTCGCCCTATATTAACCCTGCGACTATACTATTAACCTTAAATAAAGAAAAACGCCACCTTATAAGAGACCCTACCTAATATTAAAAGAAGACCTTCTAGTTATAAAAAAGTATATTAACAAGCACCTTAAAAAAGGGTTCATTTGTCCTAGTATATCCCTATTAGCTGTCCCTATCCTCCTTACTAAAAAGCCAGAAGGAGGCATCTAATTCTGCGTTAATTATAGAGGACTTAATACTATTACAATTAAAAATTAATACCCTATACCACTTATATATAAGACCCTTAAAAGGCTTAGTTAAGCTAAAATTTATACTAAGCTTAATATTATCGCCGCCTTTAACTGCCTCTAAATATAGAAAGGCGACAAATAAAAGACCGTATTTGCATTGCGCTTTAGTTAATTTAAATACACTATTATGCCCTTTAGGGTATGTAATGGTCTAGGCAGTTTTTAAAGCTATATTAATAACACCTTATAAGACTACCTTAATAACTTCTGCTCCGCATACCTAGACGATATACTTATCTACAGCAATAACCCCTTTAAGTATACTGAGCACATTTAAAAGGTCCTATAACGCCTTAGAGATATAAAACTGTATATTAATATAAAGAAGTATAAATTCTTAGTTATAGAAGTAAAATACCTTAGACTAATTGTTACTACTAAGGGTGTCTATATGGACCCCAAAAGGGTATAAATAATTACTAAATAGCAAACTCTTAACTGTATTAAGGACGTATAAGCCTTTCTTAATCTCACTAACTTCTACTAGAAATTTATATATAACTTCTTAGGCGTTATAGTACCACTTACAGTAATAATGTAAATGAAGGGCCTTTCTGTAAAAGGAAGAAAAATATACCTATGTTTTACCTAGACGCCTAAATACAAAAAGGTATTTTAAAACCTTAAAGACGCTTTTACTAGAGCACCTATCCTAGCTTACTTTACACTAGGACGGCAACTCTACCTTAAAACTAACTCCTTAGACCACGTTAACGCAGGCGTCCTTTCCCAGATAGGTAATAACGGCCTCCTCTACCTAGTTGCATTCTACTTGTCTAAGCTTATACTATAGGAGTATAACTATAAGATCTATAATAAAGAACTCCTCGCAATTATATAAGCGTTTAAAGAATTTTAACTAGAACTCTTTTTAGTAGAACTTAACTAGCTAACTAAAGTCCTTACGGATTATTATAACCTTAAGTACTTTATAACCATAAAGCAACTAAATTAATACTAAGCTCGTTAGAACGAATTCCTCTCTAGTTTTAACTTTAAAATTGCTTATAGGCTAGGAGTATAAGGTACTAAGCCTAATAGCCTAATATGCCGTTTGCAAGACCTTCCTTAGTTAGAAGATAATCCCTATAATTAATTCCAATAATAGATAATCCTAAAAGCACGGAACTTAGCCCTAGGTATACTACCTAAGATAGAACTAACTATACCTTAGCTTTATACTACAGAACTAGAGTTACCCCCTAAAATTAATAAGCTTATTACCGCAGTATATAATACCTCTATTAACCTATTATTATATTAACTAATTGCTATAAAGACCGCCGGTACCTGTATGCTGCCTACTAACCTCTAAAGCTTAGGCTAGATTAATATAATAGCCTTAGAAGTAAAAGAGAACCGGCTCTATTATAGAGGCCATCTATTTATCCCCGACTTAAAAGACCTATAACGACAACTAATCTAAATGGCCTATAACCTCTAGTTAAGCGGCTACTTAGGTAAAGGAGGAACCTATAAGCTCCTAAGCCAATACTACTTCTAGCCTAAAATAATAGACTTAGTTAAACGCTTTATAGGTGCCTGCTATAGTTATAAGTATGCTAAAGCATTCTATATAAAGTATTAAGGACTACTATACCCTCTACTAGTACCTATACGCCAATAGGTAGATATTGCTCTAGACTTTATTGTTAACCTACTGCCTTATAAATAATATAGCTAAACCTATAAAAACATCCTTATAATAATATGCTGGCTTATAAAAGAACGCCACTATGTCCTAACTAAAGGTGTAGCTATTAGCAACGTTACCAACACCTTCCTTTGCGAAGTCTACCAACTATATAGGTTACCTAACTCTATTACGTCTAACTAAGGCATGTAATTTAACTCTAATGTATAAAGGCGGATCTACTAACGCCTTAGTATCTCTATTAAGATATCTATATCCTTTTACCACAAAACCGCTAGACAACTGGAAAATGCTAATGCTAGTATAAAGGCGTACTTATAATAGATAGTCGCCTATAGTTAAGATAACTGGGTAGACTACCTTTCGCTAGGCGAATTTGCAGTAAATAACTATATCTTAGCCACTATAGGACTTACCCCGTTTTTTTTTATAAATAAAGGTTATTACCCACAATCTAGTATAGAGCTACTAGAGCCTATTAATAAGAAACTGCTATATAGAAAACGCCTTAAGATGCTACTTGCTAATTAGTATATAGACTATATAAAAGATCTACTTAATTACTGCAAAGGAGAGATGGCCTGGGCCCAAGTAAAGTAGGCTTACTTTGCCAACTGTTATAGAACACCACCATCTAAGATGCGTATTAGCGACTAGGTATAGTTAAATGCATGCAATATCTCTATATAGAGGCCTATAAAGTCACTTAATTATAAGAACCTTGGCCCCTACTAGATTAAACGAGTTATTAATAGAGGAGCTATATATAAACTAGAGCTCCCGCCTGCCTTAGCCACCTATAGAATATAGCCTATGTTTTACCTATAGCTACTACACCTTTACTAGCCTAACCCTCTACTAGGATAAATACAGCCTAAACCCCTACTAGTACTAATCTAAGATAAGAACAAAGACGAGAACCATAAGAAGTGGACTGTTAAATAAATTATTAACTCTAAATACTTTGGCAAAGGCAGAGGATGGTAGCTCTACTATAAAGCTACCTATATAGGATTTGATATAGATTAGCTAGAATGGCAACTATAGGAAGATTTTAAAAACGCAAAAGATCTAATTAGTGATTTCCACTATATAACCCTATAGAAACTAGGCCTAAGCAGAGATTTTATATCTAATCCCCTATGGGAGCCGCCACAGCTAAATTATTATACATTACTGTTACGTAACTACTCCGATAAGATATTAAGGAATTTTAACCGCCGGTTAAAGTTGTCTAATTAGTTAGATTCTAGACGTTAAGAAGAAGCTAGCTAATTAGGATTTTCCATCCCTGGGATGGAAAATCGCTATTGGCTTACTTGCTACTAGCGCCTTAGCAACACCCTTACATCTTACCAAGTCTCTAATAGTCTCCTTTCCCTCCATAGCCCAGTACCTTTATATAGTAGCAACCTACAAGCTTTAAGTTAGAAGCATCTATACGAGCCCATTATACCTATAATGATATTTCTTCTTCTTCTATATACCCTAAGCGTTCCCCCTATATGTATATAGTAACCACAGCGTCGCTGGAGCTCCGCCTTAATAGGAGGGGGGGTAGTATTATAGAACCCGACCGTAGGGGCCTCTATAGGAGAGCCCCGTGCTTTTGCGTATACCTTATGTATAGCTTATGTCAGCTACGCGAGGGTATATCACCTCCTTACGCCCTTGACCCTTACGATCGATCGCGCAACGTCTTGTAGACTCCTTGAATACATACGCTCTATAGCTATTGCCCCCGTTCTGTGACACTTAGAAAGCTCTATAATAATTATATATATATATAAAGCTCTCCTAGCCGTATAAGGGCTATTAAAGAGCTAGTAGGAAAACAAATTTTACTTAATAATTATATAAGATAGAACAGCTAGTATAAGATATTATAGGTTATTATTTAATACAAGTCTATAGTAGATTAATATATAAAAAAGTACGGCTTAGATAATAATTTTCTAAATCCTATAGACTGGAAATAGCTTTATATAATAATATGCTTTCTTCTTATCTTTAAAAAAGTAACTTTTATAACTTAAGGGCATAATATAATAATCTTAGATACACTTTTTTAAATAGACCTCCTTATATACTACTTTAAAAATAGCTTAGTAAGGTATATATATTTAGCGGGAGTATATATAGGCTAAGATTATACAATAGAAAGATTATAAAGAAGATATATTCTTCTATAAGCGGATTAAGGCTAGTTAGAAGGTATTTAATAAATACTACCTAAAGTCTAATAAGTCTCCGCTATATACTATAGCAATTATTTTTTATATATAACGTTATATAAAGTATATTAAAGTAAACTAGAGTAAGAAGTAGCGAAAGCTAGCGCTTAATATAGTAGAGTAACTTTAAAATAAGCATCGAAGTTAGCATTAAGGCCCCTAGCCTTTACTATAAGTATTAAGTACTATATTATATAAGAAGGCCTTATTTAAAGAAGATCTTAATCTATTTAAGCAGCTTATTAAGAACTTTAATAAGTTTAATTGCCTAAAGAGCTAAGATAAGTATAATAACTATATCGCCGAGAACCTAGTTTATATTAAGGTTTCTCCTCTTAAATGGTAGTGTTAAGACGAGTAATATAAGCGTTAGCCATAACTCTTATTAATAGCTATTAATATTCTATTAATTCTAGCTATAAGTAATAAACTAAAGTGGATATTTTTAGAGGTATGTTATATAGTTTTATAAGAGCGAGTAAAGCTTAGGGTTAATATAATTAAGATACTTAAATACTTAAAATATTAGAAGTATAATTAAATAGTAATAGAAGAGTTCTAATAGATAAGAGTTAATTATAAAGATAAGAAAGGGAATAAAAAGATTACTTTAAGCTAGATTTAATCTATATAGAATAGAATAGAATATACGTACGTATTTCTTTGTATGGTATATAATTATACGTTCCTTCTTTATATAGTACTTTATCTTATTTAACATCTATTTTTTCTTTATCTTTAACCTAGCTATTATTTACTACTATAACTAGTTCTAGTTTATTAACTACTATTAATATATAAGTGTTCTAGCTTTATATAAGTATTATCTAAGCCTTTAGCCTTACTAATATATTCTTAACTATTTACCTTATATAAGTGTTAAGCGCTAATAAGTAAAGTAGTAATAGTAGCACTACTACTATAACTACTACTACTACTACTACTACTACTACTACTACTACTAGCTTATCTATTAATATATAAGTATTACTTAAGCCTTACCCTTTACTAATTTACTCTAGTTACTTACTTTATATAAATACTAATATATATATAGGGCCCTTATTCTCTAGGATACCACTAGCGCTACCTAAGCCCTTACTACCGCCGCCTAGAACCCCTAGGCCCCCGTCCTCTTTATAAAATAGTAGTAGTTGGCTCTATATATATATAGTCTATAGGGCTAAGCACTTCTTGCCCTTTGTAAGCTTTGCAGTGTGAGAGAATTAAGTAAATGACTTGATTGTAAATCTATGGAAATTAGGTGTAATATATATATAAGATTGAGTACAGGCAACAGAGATAGGTAGTAAGAAATACGAGATATACAAGGGTAGTGCTGACGCTATTTTGGAGCCTTCTAGGCTGCAGTCTTGTGGCTTGGCCAGTATTGGTAGTCTGTTACACACACCCCCAGATTTAACGGTGTAGTTAAAGCTATAGAAAATAAGAATGAAGGTAGAGACTATACCAAAATAGGGAATTTAGGATATAATTTAGGAGTAGTAAGGGGATAGGGTAATATTTAAGAGTCTTTATTGGATAATATGGTAGCAATTTAATATTGAATATCTACTAAATTTAATTGCTTTATCTATGCCTCGTACCTTTAATAGGGTAAGATTTTGGTAAGGCCGTTGGTAGGCATTTTGGCTGTAGGAACCTATTAGACGTTAATCTTTTTATCTTAGACTTCCTGTCTGAGCTAGTGCTAATAGACGTTAATATATCGAAGCTTGGTATTAAGTTTTAGTGTATTCTGTCTTAGAAGGTATATGGTCTGTATATTATCGCATAGTAGGATAAACTTGCGTTTTAAATTAAAGCCGATTGCCTTAAAGAAACGCTGCCACTAGATAATCTTAATAGCAGCCGTAGATAGGGAGAGAAGCTCCGCCTTGGTAGTTAAATGAGTTACTAATCTCTGTAGGGTCGCCTTCTAGTTAATTAGTCCTCTAAATAGCATAAAAAGGTATCCCTGAGAGCTCCGTCTAGTGTCTTTATAGTCCGTAAATACTGTATTAGATGCTCTGTAAAAGGTAACGTCTTCTTCTTTAGGGTTTCTAAAGTAGATGTAGGCTCCAAATACTTCGCCAGAGTATTTAATAGCTGTCTTTTTTGTTTTAAGGTAGTAGGTAATAGCTTAATTAGCTATATTAAGGTGCTTTTGATTTGGATTAGTAAGGAATTCGACCAGCTTAGAATGCGTCTTTGTAATATTAGATCTTTTAAATACGGCGAGGTGCGTAAGGGAACCGACTTGTTGCTAATAGGCTAGAGTTCTTTAAGGGTTTGTCTGCTGGTTAGATGGAATTAGTTCTTTAGTAGGAAGTAGTGACTTAGGAAATCTTTTTGGTGGTTAAATATTAAATTAATTGGCTATCTTTTTGATATAGGAATCTTAGTAGAGCTAGAGCTTTCTGCTTAGTTGATCTTATTTAATTTGAATTCCTAGGAACCACTATAGGTCTCCTAGTGCACGGATCTTGTATTGGTGTAGTAATTTGGCTTCAAATTCCTGTAGTCTTAAAAGGTTCTTTTTGGCAACTAAAACGGCAATATTGTCTATATAAAAGAAGATAATAAGTTGTCTATTGGTATAAAGGCAGTTAGTACCTAAGATAGGTTTTAATCTGAATTTAGCTAGTGTATTAGTGAGCTCTTTGTACTAAAGTAGTAGTAAGACTTTTAATCTATATAGCGCTATAAGTAGCTTTAGGATATGTCCGTTTTGATTAAAGCCTTTTAGGTAGTAATAGTAGACTAGCTTGTCTAGTCTTGTATTTGTAAATACGTTTATAGCGTTATACTGTTAAATCTCTAAATTAAATACGGCTGCTATAGCTATAAGGGCATAGAATATTTGAGCAGCTAGGGTTGCTATATTGGTCTCTTCCTTAGTAATCTATAGGTCTCCACGGATGCATAGTTAAGCTTTTAGCTTTTGTAAGTAGCCGTTGCTATTAAACTTATATTTAAAGACCCATTTTAGCGGAAGGATTTGGTTGTTAGTTGCTTCTTTCTTTAGGATAGTCTTAAATGTCCCTTGGCGTTTTAGGTTATTGTATTCTTTTTCTATAGCCTTTTAAAAGCCGGTAGTTAAAGGGTGCTTTCTTAGCTCTTTAAGGTTCCTTGGTTTAGGAGGAAGATTATCTTAATATAGGGAGGATCTAGTTCGGTTAATGTCTTTTACTAATCCTATAGTAAAGCCAGCGTAGTAACTAAATAGGGTAGGTATATTGGCTAGTGCTGCTGCGTACGCTTGACGCTAAATTCGTTTAGAACCTTTTGGTAGGATAAGGTTGGCAGAAGGATTAGCTGAGACTTTATTAGCTCGTAGAGCTATATTGGTTACTCTATTAGATAGTTCTAGTAAGCTTAGCTAGGTAGAACCTGTTTTAATTATATCTATAATATTGTTTTAAGGTCCTCCTGGTATAGTGTTTATTTCTAATAGATCTGGAGATACCGTTCTGCTAGGAGTTAGTAACTGCTTAATATCCTTTATAGGAAGGTCTGCTAAATTGCTTAATATAGTCGTTTAATCTATATTTGAGGTAGGTCTATATTAGATAGATTTGTCCTTAGATTTATCCTTATAGAGAGGTTTTAATAGACTAATTATCTAAATAGTGTCTTCTAATACTTTCTTTAGTAGGTAGTTAATATTCTAGCCCTTGGGGTTATAGAACGAGGTCTTGTTAAATATAACGTCTCTAGTTTAGATAACTTTTCGGAGACTTGGAATCCAGATTTAATAGATATTAGTTAAATTATAGCCGACTAGATGTCTAATTAACGTATAAGGAGCTAGCTTATCTCCCTTTCTAATATATTTATTTAGCGTATAGGTCTTGCAACCATATATGTGTATATGGGTAAATAATGGCGGCTTTCTATAGGCGACCTTATATGGAGTTCTCTATCCTAGTTACTTATTTAGGGTTTGATTAAGTGCGTATTTAGTAGTAAGGAAAGCCTCGTGTCCTAGAGACGGGGGTAAGGATGCTTCTAGCTATATAGCCCTTAATTATTCCATAAGGATTCTTCCTAATTGTTTAGCTCTGCTATTTTGTTTCTTAGTATCTAGTGCTTGGTATTTAAAAGTAACGCCTTTGTCTGTATACTATGTCTATAGGGTGTCTCCTGTTTGTCTAAATACTTAGTCGTTATCGCTCTAGAAGAAGATGACGTCTTAGTAGAATCGTATTTTAATTAAACGGTAAGTCTTGTAAATGGTAGGTAGGACGGTAGCTTTGTCCTTATTTTTAGAGGTAAATATAAAGTTAAATTTAGAATACGTGTAGTAGAAATATATAACGTATCTATTACTGTTATATCCAGTTACCCTAAGGTTAATAATATTAAATGCTAGCCGTTTAAATAGTTAAGTGGCTAGATATTTGTGTTCTTGTCTTTAAGAGATCTGCTACGTGTGCTTTACTAATAAGTAAGTTTTATATTTGATTTTGAGCGGTGCTTGTTTAGTAGTTAATTTAGTAAGCTCTGCGCCATTAATGTGCTTAGGAAGCTGCTTAATAGCAGTAGGTCCTATATAGCTGAGAATTTTATACCATTTTATAGCTGTGGCTCCGATTGGTTTATGGGTTATTTGGCTTAGCTAAAATCTTCCTATTAAGAAGGTTAATTAAGTTGTTAAATCTAGGGTAATTGTAGGCTCTCTATGCATTAGTGCCTAGTGCCCCCCTAGTCGTCTTGTATAGTATACTGTTTCGCTAGTTGCTAGATATTAGAGCAAGTTTCGTTCTAAGTTGAAATGGATATCGTTATTAGTAGCTCTTAAGAGTGCTACAATATTTGTAAAAAAGGTAGGTGCTAGTGCTATATAGGATAGCTTTAATTTTAACTTCCTAGTAGGTGTATTAATAGTTATGGTAACTATTCCGTAAGCTTAAATCTTTTTAAAATTTCCGCTAGTAATTAGGTAGTCGTCTTCTACTACTAGGTATAAGAAGGTAAAGTCTTCTTTATTATTGTAGACGTGGGTATCTACACTAGGGTTAAGTATCTAGGTGTTTAGGAGTTTAAAAGGAGTTTGACCAGTACTAAATACGGCAGTATAGCTAGTTGGTGTAGTAGAAGCTGGGGTTTTAGAATTAAAATTAATTGTAGATTCTATGTTTTTTTTTATTCTCCTTTGCTTCCTATTCTCTTTTTTAGATATAGTTGACGGCGCGCTTAATCCAAGGTGTAAATAAGATCGTTTTATCTACCTTTTTCTAGACGTCTGCCCTTGGTCTTTATCCTTAAGGGCGTTTATATCCCTTTGTGTGGCAAAAGAGACTTTTCGTATTGGGCGCTTTGGGCGCTCTTGCTTGGGTTAGCATCCTGCAGGCACCCTAGCTAGCGTGATTTTATTAGCAAGCCTCACCAAAACGCGTCAATATTGCGATGCCGACGAAATGCTATAGAAGGCCACCACAAAAAACACCTATATATTTTTTATTGAGGAAGTTGGGCAAAAAGCCGTAATGTGTGACGTCATGACTGTAGGTTTTTGCCCTTCCTCTATTAACCAGCTACTGATTATATAGGAAAATCCTCCATTAGAGTCCTCCCCCGAACTGCTACCTATCCACTTTATACGCGTTCTTAACGTTAATGAGGATAAGCCAGTAAAGGACCAGCTTAAGGTTATAAGGGAAGACATGCTGTATATATCAAATAAGGTGTATCGAGTGCTACAAGTAGTTAAATAGTTCAATCAGCGGTTATTCGATATAGAGGATCAATTGAAGGCAGTAGAGGAGGGCTTAAAGGAGGTTAAAAAGGACACTGCAGCAAAGGCTTAATTAGCTTTGGAGTCTTAATATTAGATGGATAAGGAAGTAGAGAACTTAAAATAGTCACCTAGTTGTCGCCTACTAAATGAAAGTTGTTAAAGCACTGAAGGCATAGAGGAAGCCTATAGGTCTCGCATTTATATACTGTTTACCTGATCTTTGTTGTGAGCTTCTTTACCTCCTTCTATCTACACATCTAGCACCTTGGTGGGCCCTTATAGCCTTGTTTCCTTGTAAAGCTTTTAGTAGAGCGGTGAGTTCGCGTCTTACATAGTTAAATTATAGGTAGTGGGGTTTTAGCGGTAATATAGGTAGTTCTTTGATTTGTTTTAATATTTTTATGACTAGGCCTAATACCAGGTTAATATTGCCCATATTTTGGTAAGCTTTGACGAAGAAGATGCTTAGTATTGTGCTTACTTAGGCCTATCTGCTGACTGCCCATAATAACGAGGTTCCATGCCAATCGTATGCGGAAACGGCGGTGGGTTTAGAGGGGCTTCCTTAACGTCTGGAAGATCTTTTTACTGATAATATAGGCGTTGATTATAGCTGTATTAAGCGCCCAGAAGAATAAGGGCAGCTAGGTGCGCACAGTAGTGATTTGGGTGGTATAGTAGCTTTAAAGTTAATTATGAATATTAACGCCACCCATCTAGTTATTGTAGTTGATAGAGAGCCTAGGAAGCGTTAACTTCTTAATTAGATTATTGCCCCAAACGTCAGCTACCAGCTTCTTAAGAAAGGAATTATATGCCTATAGCCGACGCCGATTGACTTCGTCAACGTCCTTATTGCCACATAAGTGAGCTGTCGTTAAAAACCGTACCAAATTCTTATCCTGCTATATAATTAAAAGCACCGAATTAACTACGCTAACGACTACTCCTGTAATGAAATTAAACGGTAGCCTTTCCTTTTTTTTATTAGCTCTTTTATGCACCTCTGGATAGTCCTTTAAGTTTAATTAAGCCGTGCCAGCTGCAGCAATTCTAAGTCGTCAAAGCACCTGGAGCAATGGAATATTTATAAAGTAGTTATCCAAAAATAGGCAAAATCGGCGAGTCTGAAAAGGAAGCTGTTAAGTAAGGTAGAGGACGCACTTAGAGGTCTTTAAGAGGACAATATCTTAATGGTCTATTCAAGAAGGAAGTCTAAAGAAGCAGCTAGGTAAGGTAAATATAAAGCTATAGCAATACCCATATTAACAAAGGCTTAATATCTTAAAGCCCTTAGGTACTGGCTTACCAGGCAATTTAATTATAGCCGTAGATTATCTAGTAAACCTTACCATCATTTTATTAAAGCTAACTATAGATTTAGGTATAACGTACTTCCTAAATGCCTCGCCTAAGGGAGTTATTAACGGCTCAACCTTCTTAAAAACCTGACGTTTGACACCCTCTAGTGGAGGTGGTGAGATATAGAAGAAGCGCTTAAGTTGCTCCCATCTTTTTTAGCCCATAAATAAGCTAATTAAGTGTTTAGGATATTTAGGATCTATAGCCCAAAGCTCCCGTACTTGGGTAACTTTAAAGACGCCTATATAGATAATAAGTCCTACCTAAATTATTAATTCGCCAGCAGAGGTCTCCTTCCACGTCTATAATTGTTTACCGGCATATCGTCCTGATTAGTAATATTCGCCAGCTTTTTAAGACGCTGTATATAGGTTTATGTTAACCGCGAGCTTCTTAAATATACTAATACTAAAGAATAGTAAAAATACTTAAATTGGTAGGTCCTATCTAGATCTATACCCACCAGACACTATACCAATCTAATCTACTAGTATATAATAAGCAGAGCGCTCACTACCCTTATTTTAATTAGAAAGATTATTAGATTTAACGCCTATATTAAAGCCGCTAATAGGCTTACCAGCACGCTGAGCGGCGAATATTAACTTATCTGGAAGGTTAACAACTTTAAGATCTAGTTTAGGAACAGCGGCCATAGGCTCCCATAAAGTAGGAACAGGAGGAAGGCCTATTCTTATAATTGCTTTAGCTGATAGCTCTAGTAGTTTAGTCTTATCTACCTCATCTGCCTTATCCTTAGCAGCCTTACCGCGGGCCTTAAAAACAGCTCCTAATTCGTCCTTAATATCCTCTATCTGGCTGCTTGGCCCAGCCTCCTTAATATCCTTAGTCAGTATAACTGCCTGCTACGTAGCTTCTGAAGCCACTAAAGCCTCTAGAGGCTATATAACTACTACCAATAAGCTATCGTGTGTATACTGCGTCGCTTAAAAGGATTGTGAATAGGACTCCTAGGCTTAAGGTGCTTTTGGAGGCTTTAAAGGCCTTAGAGGCTTCGGAGCTGAAGACGCACGACGTTTTTTAGGCGACATAAGGACAATATTTTATTGACAATTTAATGATCAAATAGACGGCGACAAAACTGAAGCTTTTTGATCAAACTACACCAGATTATAGGCTTCCTGGCCACGTTACTGCTGTTCACCGCAATATCCAAGCGTCAGTGAGGCGCCAGCACCCTTGCCGCCGAGCAATCGCATTAACTAGAGGCTTCAACACCAAGCTCTATATAGTATAGAGCCTCTAGATTGGCTTATGAGGCGTGCATATACAAAAAGTCCAAGAAAACTTGCCACACAAAGGGATACGGCGATGTAATAGCAGTTACTAAATCGATGTATGATGCCGTATATGTATTCCTTATGCCATCTTGAATTTGAATTTAAATTGCCGTTAGAATTGGAATTGTTTTAAAGTGTTGCAAATGCAGAGTTATTAGCAGTTAAGGTAGAAGAGGACGATGCTTGCTATATATAGTAGTGCTCCTTAAATTCCTTAATAAGGTTAATGATGGATAGGGCCTCTTTGTCCTTCCGTTTTTTTCTAATAAGGTCTACTTCTAGCGCTCCTATAAAACTAGAAGATATGGGTTTGATAGCTTATATAAAATTGTAGTGGGGTCTAAATCCCTAGACGTCTGGTAGCTCTAATTGTTTTACCTACTTATAGACATTCCTCTAGCTGTTTAACTATTTTTTAATGCTCTATTTTTTGTTGTAGGCTTTAAAAGCCGTGTATTAATTTAGGACGTTATGCTTTTAACCTAATATAGTAGGGGTAAGTGCTTTCTTAAGTGCTTTCAGCCGTTTGTATACTGTGTTGAGGCCGTTAATAAGAGGGAGGTAGGATACCGATGTTATGCGAATGACGTAATTGCTGATATCGCTTATGGCCTGCTCCTTTTTCTAATATATGCGAAGGTCGTCCCTGTACTCTGCGTAGATTTGGTTGTATGCCGTAAGCTAGATTTGGTCTAGCTGCGCTATTGATATAGCTGTAGGAAGTACGTCCGTAGGTATATGTCACGGAGTAGGCACGAGCTGGGATACAATGCACTAAACGAGGTAGTAATTGAGAAGGCTACGTACACGTAACTATGCGTGGTTGATACAAAGACATTGGATAAAGAAGAAGAGTCTTTATATGCCAGGTACAAGGTATAAATAGGGGTTGTAGGGGAACGTGCGTAGGTGTCTCGGGACGAACAGGCTTGCGGAGGATAAATTATCCTATCCGGTCGGGCAGATAATAATCCTATCCGAGGATAGCCTGGATATCGGATAATATCCGGATAATATCTAGATATCCGCAAAATTTTAACTATAAAACTAAACCTTTACCCCCTATCGTACGACGCTATAAATATGGCTAGTACTAGTGAAATTCACCCTAAAAACCTTGACGATAATAATTCCTTTAAAGTTGACACACTTTCTGCCCTTTTAAGCGGCGTTGAGACCAAAGCTAATACTGGTTTAATCCTAACTACTTATATAACATAGATCTTAAGACAAGTCTCCTTAATTTATAAACATACTCGTACAGCAACAAAGGAAGAAAAGGCTCATACAAAGAAACGCTACTTTTGCAAATACTGTCCTCCTTAAGACCCAAAAGGACACCATTCCTCAACCGTTAGATTATAAGGCCATCTTAAAAAACATGATATTGAATAGAATCTAGTAGAGAATCAAGAGCGTACGACAGTAAAAGATTGGGGGGAGAGATCTCTTTTAGAACTATATCAAAAGCTTTTAGCAAGAGGAGAAGTTTAAGGTCTTAAGGGTAAGGTTCTAAAGCGTATGGTATATTAAAATACTGTAAAGCAAGCACTTCTAGATCTAATTATTGTACGATGGCTTCCCTTCTTATGTATGGAATGGCCAGAGTTTCATACTTTTATAAAAGCATTGAATTAAGAAGCACCCTTAATTATCCCTATACACCACTTAACGATTACAGCCTGGATTCTTGAACACTTTACTAAGAGTTAAGATATCGTATAAAAAGTACTTTAATCTGCAAAAACAAATATTTACCTTGCCGTGGATATCTGGACCTCTCTAAGTCATTCCCTTCTTCTTAGAATCTGTGCTAGCTTTGTTAATATCTAGGATAAATACCAGAACCCCTTAATTGCCCTTCATACGGTATCTAGTCAGAGTGGTATAGATTAATAGGAGGCGCTTCGTCCAGTTCTTATTAAGTACGGTATTAAAACAAAGATTGGAGCTCTTGTTGGCGATAATGCTGGATTAAATAATGTTCTCTGTCGTACAATTGGCCAATGGCTTAGCCTTAAGTATAAAATTAACTGGATCGCAATATATTAAAGAATTCGCTGTTAGGGGCACGTTATTAATCTTATTATTTAGGCCTTTCTATTCAGTTCAAAAAAGGATAAGAAACTTATAAACTTATACAATAAAGAGGATAAGGAACAGGATAAAGAAGAAGAGGAAGAAGAAAAAGAAGAAGTTATATAACAAGCACTACCGCTAGTTAAAAGAAAGAAAAAAAAGGATAAAGAATTAAAGCCAGCATTGGACGAAAAGCGTGAAAGGGGTAAAAATATTCGAAATATTATAGGGCTAATAGGAAAGCTTTATAACTATATTGTTTATATCCGCAGCTTAGCTAACCGTATGATATGGTTTATTAAACGTACTAGTAAAATAGTTCCTCTGGATAATTATACGAGATGGAATAGCTGGTTTCTTATACTATATATAGCTCTAGAGGATAAGGTAAAGGCTAGGCTTTAACTCCACGTGGAGCACTATAAGGATAACTTAAAAGATAATATCCTTTTAATAAGCAAATGGATACATCTTTATACGATTTATGATTTCCTTTAGTCTTTCTATAAAGCAACTCTATTTCTTTAAGGAGATTATATGACACTAGAGAGGGTTCTAGAATTAGTTGATATCCTTAAGAATATAATATAGACCGCATTAGTAAATTATACAATACTCTTAACGTTTCTTTAGCTAATTATTTCCTATAGGTAACAGCTACTAAGGCTAAGGATAAGTTTATAACTCCTTAACTCTAACGTGCTGAGGAAAAGCTTGCAAAGTATATTAAGAAGCTAGATGATTCTCCCTACTATCTAGCGGCACGAGTTCTTAACCTAGAGTGTTATACGGCTTTCTTAAAAGATCAGAATAATTGTATTACCGTTAAAGGAGAAAAGAAGCTCTTTAGCGTATAAAAGCTCTGGGAGAGATTCCGTAAGAAAGCAATACTTTTAGGTTTAACTATATCGTACGCAACTAAGAAAGCTTAAAAGTCGCCTTTGAAGTTTGAAGAAAATCTCTCTGCCTTCCATAAGGCTTGTCTTTAGCATTGTTTAAAATATACTCGTCTACAGAGTCTAGATAAGTTTGATAACTATATTAATAAGAATCCGATTCCGCTTAATAGCCATATAACAGCTATTTAATGGTGGAATTAGTCTCTTTAGTATACAAGATTTCCACAACTCTTATAGCTTGCAATTGAAGTTCTCTTAATACCTAGAATGAGCAATAAGCCAGAGAGAGTATTTTTAGGTTCTTGACGCCGTATTCTATGGGATTATACGAGAACTACTCTATAAATACTTAAGGCATTGGAGTGCGCAAAGGACTAGGCAGCTTATAAGATTTTAAGTATTCCCTTATAGTTATACAAGGGAAAGTATATAAGGGGTATGTTGTATAACACTAAAGGGGGGAAGGGGGGCATATAAATAAAATAATTTTAGGCAAAAGGTAACCACTAAAGGCGTATAGGTGGCGTAGGTAAATATATGCTAACTTTAAACTTAATAGATTATGAGTTTAAATCCCACCAATATTGTCCTTTATTAAGAATTGGGAAATATAATTGTCTGGTATACTTCCCGTCCTACTATACAATAGATTCTCCAGCAATATTGTTATACTATAAGTAAACTCTCCTCTCTGTACAATATACCTATATAACTAACTACTCTTAGGATAAGCAGGAGAGGGTAGAAGCTTTACCGGCGATTAATATGGAGGCTTAGGTAGGGGGTGTATTGGAGAGGCAGGTGCGGACAGGGAGGCCCTTATATATAAATGCAATTCTGATTCAGAGCTGTGGGTCTCTAAATACAACTATAAGTAACCTATATTACTTATATAAGGCAGAGAGCTAATTAATACTAGCCTTGCGAGGCTTGTACGGCGACTCTACGTTATCCAGTAGGCCCTTACCCCTTTACTAAATATCAAAGTCTCCCAGGGTTCTGTGGTGGGTGCTATGGAAATTGCAAGTAGTGGGATCATGGAGCTCAATGTTTGTTGTACGATATAAATTCTTAGCCTATAGTGGCGGCAGTGGGGGCACTAGAGGGTAAGGATCGGATTGTAGAACTGGAGGATAATAAGGAGTAGAAAAAAGTTACTAAATTTAAACTGCTGGGTCTCCTCTCTTTTTTCCTATTTTTATTTTATTTTATAGTATTTTATATAAAGA
>Ga0307507_10000602_pt1 | contig 77717 bp, 107 predicted proteins | sample 7_EM_MG_FD_207223 | JGI IMG/M metagenome (GOLD analysis project Ga0307507, IMG submission 207223) | Populus trichocarpa ectomycorrhiza microbial communities from riparian zone in the Pacific Northwest, United States - 7_EM | ecosystem: Host-associated > Plants > Roots > Unclassified | place...
TCATACTTTGAACTGATACGTAAAACAGCTGGGAAACACTGCAGAAAACAGCGGACGTCTCGGACGACGAACTTAGTTCAAGATATCAAGGAACAGCGCTGTATCTAACACTCTGCACGGTGCTAGAACGAGATGATGGGCCGATAATTCAACCGAGTGAAGCTTTGATGATCCCGTCCATGGAAGAAATTATGTCGAGATGGCCAGGAATGTCACCTGAACAAGTCGAGTCCTTGATCCGTGACTATAATTCCGAGCAGGACCGACTCGGGGAGCTGGAATTGGAGGACATCTTCCTTCGAATTCATGAACTGGCCGTGAATGGAGTTGAAGAAGATGATTAGGCTAAATTATGAAGAGCTTTTGAAATAGTTTGTAATGCGCTTCCTGAGTCTATGCAATTCTACGTGTGTTCCGATTTTGATAAGTTGAGAATTTCGCCTTCTCCATTCTTCGGTGTAAGCATCTGCACGGTCTTTTTCTTGCATGACCCATTGTTTGAGGAAGATGGAGATGGCGTCCTCCCTGTCACGGACAGATGCTGTGGAAGGTAAACTACTCAGGACGGCTTCCTTTGCAGCATAAAATCTGGTGTTGCTCTAGTCATGCATCGATTAAAAGGCTGACAACGTAAGAATGCGGGAAAATGCTCACATCCAACCAGAAACTTTGGTGCAGTGAGTCCAACTGTTGTCGGAGGAGCTTATATTGCAGCTCGTACTCGCTAGAAGTGCCATTCGACCCTGGTTTGAATTCGGATAAGGAGTAAGGATGCCTCAGGAGCGGTGTGGGAGACTGAGAGGGAGGGTCGTCGTAGAGGATTGGGCGGATATGTGAAATTGGATCTGGGGGACCGACCAAGTCACGGCGAGGAGAAGACGCGAAAAGGGAACGTGTTTTGTGCTCCCTGTAAGATTGCAGGAGAGTACGGCGTGATATCCTTTGAGCAAGCATGGTCAAGTGTGACCTTGTTACAGTTGCTAATTGTCACAGGGAAAGGGAGATTCAATTATCAATAATTATACATCATTTCTATTCGACGGTCTGTTGCGAAGAAATCTGTCGAGAAGAGTTCATCGATGGGTGGTGGATCCAATGACAGAGAAACACCCACTGTTTTACCAGTTTTCTCGATCGTGGCAGCAGCCTTCTCTAAGGAAATCGTGCCTTTGACAATGACCTCCTTTTTATCAAAGTTGACATGGTAGTCGGCAATGCCTGACAAATGGATGTGGATATTGGAGTAATACAAAAATGCTGGAAACTCACCATTTTCATTGTTTTCCTTTGCTTTCTTCAAGGCACGTTCCACAGCTCCTGAACACCCTTTACAGGACATCTAGGGCGATCAGAATAAGAATCGATGACAAGGAGCATAAGCCGCGTACCTGGACTTCAAATTTATAGGTGTGTTCACTTGGGGTGCAAGTGGTTTCTCCAGAAGTGGATTCCTTGGAGGTAGGTTCGGAGCTAGAAGTGGGATCGGTAGAGGTGGGTTCGGGGGTGGGTTCGGTAGAGATAGGTTCGGGGGTGGGTTCGCCTACGTCGACAGCAGCAACCGTAGACGCATCAGTTCGCAAATCATGATGAGGATCCATGTTAAGGAGAGGTTAAGGAGATGCCAAGCTGTGTCGGCTTATATGTATTGCTGTGTTGGGCAGCGGTGATGGCCGTCACCTGGGAGATTGCTGTCATTTTTGTGGCTATATCAGGTCGTCGTCGTCGTCGTCTTGCGTCCCCCGCTCCTTCCCGACTCATATGGCATACTGTGTATCGTCCCCGACGCTGACCTCTACGGGTGTGGGTACAACGCGCTCAGTGTCCACCACTATCAGCCGTTTTGTGACGACCCCCCCAGGCTCCGTCTTCACATCCGTGTTCGCGACCTGTTCCACTTCGACAAACTCTACTATTTGTGCGACCACGAGCCGTGTTGTCACCCAGCCAGGAACTCCCTTCACCACCACCGGTCAGGTAGTAGTCACAGTCGACGTGCCATACACCTATAGGACCACGCTATATGGGTCTTCTTGCACTACTTCTCCGGGTGCGGTCGTTACTCCCACTATCTACAGCCCTGTTGTCTCCACCGTTACGAGTTCCTCCGTTTACACGTCCGATGGCAGCACCTATGTCACCGTGGTGACGTCCCTCACGTCCGCAGACCTCCCGCAATCGACAACTGATACTCCCCCGTCACCTTCCAGCAACTCCAGCGGAAGCACTGACAAAAAAATTCCCGCTATCGTAGGGGGTGCACTAGGGGCACTAATCGTCCTTGCGTTATTGACTTTCGTCGTGATTAAATTCCTCAAGAAACCACGCATTTCGTTCGACAAAGAAGATTTCACCCCTACCAAGCAGGACCAGGCATCATACCACTATACTCCCGTTGGACAACAGGAGACTCAACCAGTTGCCCAGACTTTCAATGACAGTGGTCCTCAGCCTGCCAACTACGGAAACGACACGGGAACATTTAGCAATGGTGTTGCAGGGGGAGATACTTTAACCCAATATACTGGTGCTACCAATAATGCTGTTGGTCCGACAACGACCGGAAACGAGACTGGTTTGCAGCCAGGTATTCCGGGTAACGATGTTATGTACAACGCACCAAACCATGGCCCCATTCACCAAGTCCCAAACTCGTCACTGACCCCCTTGGTTGCTGGTGCGGCTGCAGTTACAGTTGCAGGAGCCGCAGCTAGGCCGACCTCGACATACTCATCTACTGGTTACCCGGATTACCCCCCCAACATGGGTTATTCCTCCCAACAATACCCACCTCAATCAACTGTGCTGGCACCATACCCTCAACAGGAGCCTTACCAACAGCAGCCTTACCCTCAACAACCTTACCCTCAGCAGCCTTATCCGCAACAACAACCTTACTCTCAGCAGCAACATTACCCTGAACAACAACCTTACTCCGAACAGCAACCTTACCCTCAACATCAACCTTACCCTCAACAGCAGCCTTACCCCCAGCCTTACGGACCACCTCCAATGCAAAATCAAACACAAAGATCACTCAGCCACCATCTCAGCGTCGGTAGCACCATGTCCATGTCCACCTCTGGCGGTATTGGCGGTAGCTCTGGCCCAAGCATGGACGCCATGCCTTCGCTCGTGATTCAGCCTGGTCAAATATACCCTCAACACCAACAACCGTTTGTACAGCAGTCCTACGGAGAGTCTTTGTCAGGTTCTCAATCAGTTGGTTCTGCCGGTCCTCCTGAGACCCAGGTGTTGCAAATTAGAAACCCCGGGCCTGATACAATTGCCCAGGATTCGTCAGCCGGTCTCGTTGCACCTCCCCCGTCGACATCCAGTCCGTCACCGATCGACGGCAAAGGTAGACCCCTCGACATGGGAGGGGAGAAGGCGGCAATGGTCCATCTGGATGGCGGCGCATACGGTGAATCGTCCACCCCTGCACCCCCTGCATATATGGAGTAAAATGTTATTTTCTATTTTATGGACAGACAATTTTTGTATATATTATTATATATTGCCCCTTCTTTCACATTCTGGGATTTATCATACTGGTTTTTGGGGTCATTTTCTTTAAAATCATCCGTTCTCTCGCGCTAAAAAAACGCATCTTCGTACCTTACTGTTCCAAGTGTTGTCTATCTTTGAGTTTGACACGCTTAATCCCTCATTCACACTCCTTACAAGTTATACCACTTTGTCTAGGATGAATTATATTAGGTCATGATGTGCAACAAGTCAGCGAGTGTGATTAAGCTCTACTGTCTCCTCAGCAGCCACGGCTTCCCAACCTTCAGCTGCTCGAGACCGGCCCCTCAGTTTATTAAAAATCCCCCCTGCCCAAGCTGATGGTTATGAGTAGTGACGCCACGAAAGAAAAAAGGTGGCTTACACAGGATACGTGTTCGTCCGTCATAGTCTGATGTTGTTTGTGTCAAATAATAGACTGGAATTCCAGAAAGCACGAAGGCTAAGAAAACTTCAAGTCAACACAGTATCGACGCTAGTATAAAATAGTCATACCCAGAGCAGCTATAGCTTCAGTAGGAGCGGCCGTGATGGGCATGCAGAGCAGGAATATGGCAACCTACACGGCTGTTAGACAAATCGATGTCAAAGTGGACTAGACTCACAGCACAAAAAGTCAAAGGTGTGATTATCCAAGTCTTATAAGGTCTGGAAGCACATAATTAGCGGGGAAAAAATACCATAAGTGGAAGGAAAAAAATACCTCTCAAGCATTGGTTCTTTTACTCGAAGTATAACGAGTCCCAATACCTGACCGACAAAGTTTCCAATAAGCTTGGCACATCCTTCATTACGAACACCCCTCTCACCGTTAAAAAATAGAAAGCCCACGCAACAACAACAGAAAAATTGATAAGTGACCTAAACCCGTTCCCAACCAAGATAAATCCAATGGTAATAGCCGACTGTAATAGAGTTGCATTCATAGGGGTACGTCGTGTTGGGTGTAATCTTCCAAAGACAGCCGGGATATACCGTTCTCGTCCTGCTGCGTACACCAGACGAGCAGAGGTATAAAAAGAACCTGTGCATTGTGTGAAGCATCACTGGAACATACAGATATTAATTACATACCGTTCAAGGCACCGAAACAAGAAAAAGCTACCATAAAGGCGAATAGTGCACCACCTATGGGACCAAACAATGCTCGTCCAAAATCCATGGCCACAGTATTGCTAAGTCCAACAGTTTCCTGTGTCGTAATTTAGAGATGCATCTGGGAATCTAATCAAACTTACCTTGTCCAAAACGACAAAGTAGGAGACATTTGCCAACAAAAACAACAACTATTTTCCTTTATAACACTGTGAACAAGCCAGAGAAACAAATGATGCCCACCGTAACAATTGCCATGCTAGAGTGAATTACACGGGGAATGTTTTTATCCGGTTCGCTAATTTCACCGCCAACATAGTTGGCTTGATCCCATCCATCAACGGCAAAAAGACCTGAATACAATGCCAAGGAGTACGCTGAAGGACTCGTGCTTGATTCAGCAAACAACGGCTTTCTGAAAGAATCGGATTGCTTTCCACGAGCAAGTTGCACGATTCCAAGAACAGTGACCAGTAACTTGAATATGCATCAAATCCAGTAGTTGAAGAGAAATTAAGTATCTTACTAAGGAGGAAATCTATCATTGTAATGTGAGTCGAGATCTTTTCATATAAGGGAGAGGGCACCTTGAAAGTAGTAAATACTACTGCAACCCTTGTTCCTAGCTTCCGTGCAGCAATACAGATAATGGTGATAGCTGCAACTGCCCCGACAGCAGTAACCTTGATGGCCCACTGAGGAATACCGTCTGGTGAGACTTCCTGTTTCGTTGTATGCCAGAATATTCTGTTCATGTACTCTGCGAAGATGAGCGAAATCACGGCATTACCACCTATTATGGATGAATCGAATATGATAAGCTAATTAAATGAGGAGACTCTACCAGGTTTGAGTGCAATGATAGCTGTCCAGGCGAAAAGGTAGGAAGCAAGCGGACCATAAGCGTATGCAAGATAGGCTTGTGGACCTCCGTTTAGTGGAATTGCCGAGCCAAGCTCAGCAAAACTACTTGCTCCTGTCCATGCCAGCAGTCCAGAAATGAGCCACACCAACAAACTAGCTCCTACGCTATTGGTGTTTGCCACGACAACGCCAGGGGACGAACTAAAGGAAGGTGTTTGTGTAGCCCAAGAAGCAATTCCGAGTTGTCACGCACAATATCCCAGACCCAATCTGCATGCAAGAAGGTGAGGTCTAACAGAAGGAAAAATATCAACCACGTACCTGTAAGCCAACAATTAATGCTATACCTAAAATCGACGAATTGAGAGATTGCCTCGAACAACAACACCGAATCACCTGCCATTTATTAGCCCTATATTTTTCTCCCCTCTTTCGTCATGTAAGTTGCCTGCTTCAGTCACACTTGCGGTCAACGGTAACTTCGAGTAGGAAATTAGAATCACAAATGATTGGAACTATCAGAACACACCAAATCATGTTGGAAATCAAAGCCTGATACTGAATAAGACCTTCCAGCACACGAATATCAAGATCATAGATTAAAAGTGTTGAGATTAATCCAGCTCACCGTCCTCGTCGTGAAGTCATGTCAGGAACTTGAGAAACCTCCAGCGCTCGTAACGAATCATCGGATTCTGATGAATGTCGTGGAGAGAGAGGGGGTGATTGTGGATATGATCTAAGGACGACGTATTCTTCTCGTGCACGAGAAGACATCGAAAGCCACGACAAACCTCAAAATGAAAACATTGGGCAAGGCGGTCGACCGGGCCGACGACTCAAGTACTAATTGGTACGAGTTGTAAGTACAGTACTTCAATTTCAATCTAACTTAAACACGCTCTAAAAGTGCCTGAACAACTACTGCATGAATGTCATTGCACCGAGTCCGACAGGAGTCCATGCACTGGAGGATAAAATTTCAGCAATTATTAATCAAAATTTGAGTGGATGGTGTAACTCACAGCGAGGGCGTCACTGGGCGTCATGCAACCCGTTTGCCAGACGCTGTTCACCGTTTCAAGAGCGGGTATACAGGACAAAACAAGTGTTCCCACTGCTGAACGTGCTTCCTCTTCCGTGGGATCTAACCAAACCTCATTACCTATCAAAGCCTGCTCAAAATCGTAAATACGAAAAGTAAACACCAAGAAATAGAAGGCGCACCGCTGAACAGGATGTTACAAGTCCAAGAATTTCTATTCCTGCGTCTGCCAGAGCAGTAGTGGCGGCAATGGATCCTGCTGCTACGCATCCCTCCATGCCATCAGTTTCAACAACGGTAAGGTAGATGTCGACCGTAGATTTTGGAAGTGTTTCCAGACGGACAGACGCAATGATAGATTGGTAGATGGCTGATGCAATCGATCGGTCTTCAGCGTCCTGTCTTCATACATGAGAAACTATCAAGAAAAGTGAGATAAACACAGACGCGCATAGGTGCCCTCCGCCGTAAGCAAGAATATGGGGCAAATTTCACTTCAACATTTAAACGCCCTTTTTCATGGAAAGACGTTGATTTTGATTGACGCGGCCCATAGCTGGTCAGATTGGTAAATAAACCTCTCCATGATTGACAATGACTCACACGGCACAGGCAATTTTGGTTTTCTCGGTTTCAATATAGGCCGAGCCAGTGGCCTGGCTGATCAGTCCTGGCTTCAGGACTTGAAAGACGTTGATTAAAGCGAGATTGAACATTCTAGTCTCACTAACAGATCTGACGAATATCTGAAGGAGCCCTGTTTTTTCTAGGTTCGCCAGGAATCCACTTTTCTGCAACTTCGTCCATAAATACTGGCGAAATACTTTCCTCAGGTCCGTTGAGTCGGCGACGGTCGAATGTTGCTTGCGCCATGAGAGATTATTGTAAGGTCGGCAGCCATTGCCAAACAAAAGTGCAATTTGATCCGAATCCTCTTTCACTGAAGTACGGATTGGCTCCAATCTGTTCCACTGTTACCGATTCGACAGCCTTACTAGCAGAAGGCTATCGACGAACCATTCAGTGTTCGAAGATGTCGATGAAACAGGGTACAAGCAGATTGGACAGGGGGGATTGCGTTACCCCCTTCGCCTCCTCTCGCGTTGTCCTTCCTTCGCTCCAAGTTGGACTTGTACTTCCATTCATTTCTTAGATGCTGGTGTACTTACACCAAGGATTGGGGATACAAGCCTCTTGGTAGTAATGCTATAAAGGTCTGCTTCTGGACGAGTAGTCGATGTCACTGTTTCCTTATACGCTCAGCACGTAAATTCTAGACGATGCTGAAGTTAGTACACTCCAAAGCAGCCACATTCCTTTCAGAAGCCTTTATACAGCTCTCTGTCTCAGTTGTACTTGCTTTTTCGTTTTGGAGTAAATCCGTCTCCTTCCCAAAACAAGAATATTTCAGGAGCGCATACGAACCGAAGTGCAAAAAAATGTTTCACACCGCGACCCTCACTATGCATCCACCGCTGGATGCAATCATTCACAGAGTCGACTGCACAGTAGTTCCTCGACTCCCATTAACCCTGGGGGAATTCTATTATTGTTATCTCCTCACGAGACCAATCCTGCTCCCGAGGAGAAAACATAGTAACCCTAAAATCCTCTTTATACAGGCGTCATCCAAGAAAAATCCACATCCATCAATCGCTTCATACAGTTAGTGGTGAGGGAGACTGGGAAGGAGGTAAAGTTGGATTCTAGAAGCAAGCATGTGTAGATTATGTTGAGAGGGAGCAGGTTGGAGATCGACCGTGAGGAACTGGTGCACGTCAAACTTCCCCCAAAGTTGAAGAGAACCGTGTTGATGTTGCAGAGTGCCAGTTCAGTTTCCCAAATGGTAGGTGGAGGTAGAAGAAATCCGAGCGAGTTGTGGAAATTATAATTACTATTCTATTCGCCAGAAATGCGGGCCGTTACTCCGAGCCAACTTTTGTCACAGACTCACAGTTGCTGCAATCCTCCATGAAACTCTCTATCTCTCTCAACAAACCAAAATCTTCACTACAGAAACAACCTGTTCTCCCACCAGCCTTTGGTACTGGTGAAGACGATGATGAATTTGACCGAAACAATTTGAATGGTCCGGTTGCCCACGCCGCACAATCTTCAAAGGCCATGCAGAAACGTATTGCTGCTGAAAAACAAGTAGATGTGACCGTCTACGAATACGATGAGGTATGGGACAAGATGCAAGAAGCAAAACAACGGCAGCAGCTTGCTAAGGAAGCAGATGCAACCGCCAGAAAGGTAATGAAATTGCTGCTACCTTCACTGTCGTGCTCATATGTTTTATAGCCTAAATATATTCACGGTCTCCTGGAGTCAGCAGCTACAAGGAAGCTGGATCACTTACGAGCCGAAGAGAAAATGATGCAACACGAGCGTGAAACCGAAGGAGACCTCTATAAAGATAAAGAATCGTTTGTTACACAGGCATACAAAGACCAAATGGAAGAGGTCAGGAAAGCTGAAGAAGAGGAACGGAAGAGAGAAGGTGACTATTCTGTTTGCCTTGGATTCAATCTTTTTAAATCTCCTGTTCCAGAGGCGAGGAAAAAAAAGGGAGGCGTGTCAACGGGACTGACTCATTTTTATCGACAATTGCTTGAGGATGAAGAAAAGAAACACCAAGAAACCGTAGCTGCTACAGAGAAACGTATCATCGGACCACAAGCAGGTCCCAACCTTACGATTGTCAAACCACAGGATATGGCATTGGCGGATCTCGACCTCGCAAGGCTCGCAAGAGCTGAGGGCAAACAAGTTGAAGTCAACGATGATGGACAAATAGTCGATAAGCGAGAACTCCTATCGGCCGGCTTGAACTTATCTCTTCCTAATACACGACAGCTGGGGAAACCTAATTCCGCCACTGGCCAGCCCTTACCATCCCAGACAGTGCAATCACATCATCGCGCGGTCGGCACAGCTGCTTCACGCAGGGAAATCAACGAACGGCGTGCCAGAGAAATAGAGGAACAGATGGCCGCGGAACAGTCAAGAGTTGAACAACAGAGACAGTTAGAGGCCGAGAAAGCCACACAGCGGGCCATTGCTAAGCGGAACAACGAAAATGATGTCGAGAGTGCCCGCACCCGTTTTCTAGAGCGGAAACGACGAAGGTTGGAGGGTGCTCACGAACCTCAAGATGCTAGTTCATAATATCACCCTCTCCCAGACGGGCGAGTGTAATGCCTTGAATTGTATTCCACTTAAATCTGATATATCCTGTTTGTTAATAGGCCGCGTCCTCGAACTTATCCACTGGTGCAATTGACACACTCTGATCCCAATTGTTCCCCTTGATATGCCACCAATTTATTGAAAGCTTGCAACACAACGTATGCCGCTGGACGATGAGCTGGCTTCTCGTTGACCATAGGCGTCACGATATCCATTAATTCGGGAATCCAAAGTCCTGATAACTAGCCCCAGGTCTGTCATTGCTTTCCATGTTACAGGTACATCTCACCTACCTTGGAAGCACGTAGTATAAGGACGCCGAGTGCCCAAATATCGACTTTGAAAGGATCCACCCATGTCAGAGTCTCGAATTCTGGTGGAACCTCTGTTGTCCTGTAATTTTCAATGCAGAGCATTTGGCTTGATGGACAGAAACATTGACTCTGCTCATAATCAATATAAGCATATCTTCCCTTGCAATCGGTCACTAGGTTTTGGAGAGAAATATCGAGATGCGCTATATGGTGCTTGTGCATGAAGGTGATATGCTAGGATGAGAAAGAAAATCAGCAATCATTCGACAAATTATGCATTGCCCAACTCCACCTCAATGCACTGTTGCATGGCTGATACAAAATGTCGAAGACAACACAACCTAGTCACTATATGTGATGACCATTCCTCCATGATTATGAAGGCACAATCATCTTCTGCATGGATGATTACGTCAAGAATGGCTGCAGATAGATCTTCAGATACTTTTCATCGGTCATCGCCTGAAGCAACTAACGAATGACGTGATTCAGAGGTTCCTCTCGTATAGACGGACACCATAGAGCCGAGATCACTTCATGTTCCCGGCTACGGACGTGAACGGCCTTTGCGATAAACCTTTTGTTGTCAAATTTTCTGGTTCCCCTGAATAAACGATCAGGCTGCCAGGGTGTTGGACTTCAGAATTCAGATTAATTTTGATATGCTCTCACCAGACTCGGGTCATGGCAAAGGCTCCTATCATTTACACCACACCAATGTTGCACGTCACGCTCGTCGTGTTTCCTAACGTTCTTTATGGTGTCAAGACACAGACCTCGGGTGCAGAGGAGATGCTGATATTTCTGCCAAAATGGTTTCAAGCGCTGGTTAGGTTCCTCTTCATCTAGAAGGTCTCGATCGGGAGCTCTTCGACTCTTCGTCCAAGTTTCGTCCAGTTGAGAGTGCATCGCGCCGAATTGTGATCATAGCTAGCTTCTGAAAGGGCTGATTAAATACCTTACTGATATCGAGTACTCCGGCTGGACTCTCGAATGGGGCGACAAATCTGTTACAATCCTTGGGAATGTTAGGCACAGGAAAGGACCACCAGGAATTCCGACTTAGATGCGTCTCCCTTGTATGGAATCTTATTCACAAGTTATTTTAGTGCTTAAGAAGGATGAGAAAAGACTTGCAAAATAGGATAGATTATAGGTACAAGGTAAATTTTGCAACGATCCAAAGCAGAATATGATTCTCAGTCGTCATCCCCATTCTTCCTGTGCATCTCGAGACGGTGAGCACTTTCCATTAAAGTTTCTAGTTTCTGCCATTCCCTATCAATAATTTGCCGCTGGTCTAGCCATTCACATATTGCATCTGCATCCGAAAGGTCATCCGGGGGTTCTGTGCCATGGAAATACGCGATTCGGTGAAAGCCACCATCCAAGGAGCTGCGGAGTTCTCCCAACTCTCTTGAGATACACTGGAATAATTCATACTGCAAAGTGCATAGGTGGCGCTTCGGCAAATGACAGGAACGTACTCACTTCCCAATGACAAAATTCATGATACACCCTAGCTCTTCTGGCACAAAAACGTCCCAAATGGTATTCAACGCCTTCATCGGAATTGTCGTCGGAAAGAAACTGCATAACAGGTTTGATATCAAGAACACAATAGTAACAGATTTAAAATTACAGGATCAAAGCCCGAAGAATCATATTGAGAGCCCGTCAGGCGGCCAATGAGAGTCGACATTCTACCGCCCAGATGGCACGCATCACAAGGAACTGCAAAGCCCAGCCGAGTCAATGAAAACTCCGGGTGTCTTTCTAATCCCTTCTTGAAAGCAGGTTTCCAAACCGAAGACGCGACCAGAGAGTCCCTTATGCCCAGGAGTTTTCTCCGCATTACTTTCAATGGCGCGGAAAAATATTCTTCATCTGGAAAGGAATATAAGCTTACAAGATGGAATTCAAACAGCATCATCAATTTACCAGTAAGTTTCTTCTTCATGAATGATGACCTTCTCTTCGGCGGTCGAACCGCAATATGAACAAAGAACTCGAATATCTTTTTGAACTGATGGGATAGATCTTGATGGGTTTCCATGCTGAACTCGGCTGGGAGTTGAAAGACATTGTCATCATCAACAATGAAATCGGAGGATTCACTAGAGCCCGATTCTTCATCTTCTAAACTATTTATTTCGGACGATGGTTTTGCGCCCTTGAACGGGGAGGAGGGACCTTCGTGATCTACCCGTTCGTCTGCCGTGCTTTCGTTTTCTGGAGGTGTGTTCGTCTTGAGTTTCCGTCCTGCAAGCGTTGTGTCAGAATACCAAGCAACAACATTTCGTCCACTAACGCTTGAGTTTCTCCAAATTCTTTTGATAAGATGATTTCTTGTTCCGTATCCGTAACCTAGAGTCTAGAATATCTAGATGAAAATGTTGGAGTTCATATGTAGGACGAAGGGAAGTAAAATCCAAGATACCTTCTTCATCAACCTCGTCAACCAACTGGTCCAGGTTGTCAACTTCAGCAATGCTATTATCCGAAGATCGACGACGTAAGCGACGTTTCTTCCTTGGGACCAAATCTTCAATATCAGGATCACTCTGTGATGTGGAATTTACTTGGGCAAGTGGATTTAGTTCCTCGCTTGGGCTTTCACTTGCAAGACGGGTAAGACGCCGCTTGTGCTTTAACCTGGAGGGACTGGGAACGTCTTCCTCTTCGCTAGACACAACTGTTACAGGTCCAAAATGTATGCCACCGCCATCAGAAGAATGGGCTGTTTTTGCAGATATCTTTTTGATAGAAAGTTCCTTTGGATTTCGTTTAGTCAGTTTCGGAGAATCGAACAACGTCGTTTGCTTGAGTCTTTTTGAATCCTTGCCTTTCTTGGACGGCATTGGAGATCGTGCTCAGTGCAAGGAAACAAGATTCGGTAGAGGCCGGACCGGAGACATCTTGTCCTGATCCTTGGATCCCCCAGCTCATGAAGTCTGCTCGGAATCTTTTGCCCATTGACACTGGTTTCACGTTCAAAGTCAATGACGATGCATCCGATGGAGAATTGGGTTTCCCTGGGGTTTTGAGTAACCCTTCAACTGGACTCTCGGCTATTCCGTCTGTACAAATGTCACCAAGTTCTGTTATCTCTTCTACCAACATTCGTGCACGGAATGAAGCAAGAAAACTTCTTTCGCATGTCCTTCTTCAACTTGCGAACCGTCGCAAACCCCCAGCCGTTTTGGATGCCCTTATTCATCTTCAGATTCGAGAAGAATCCAGTTTTGGTGTCCTGCCACCGACGTTAAAGGAGGTCGTCAAAGGCTTTCAACTTGAACCAGTTTCTCAATCCCAGGAGGACGTTTCAGACGGTGTACAACAATCCTTTTCTACTGATGACACCATCAACCTCATAATACAGCTGGAGGATGTTTTGGCCACGTCGATTGCCCAAGGATGGAAAATTTTCGATGAAAGGTCTGTCCCGAAATTACCTTTTTTCGACGTGATGGCTAACCTACGTGGTAGTACTTCGTTACACGATGATATATTTGAGGATGGATCTAAACTTGGTTTCCGACTTTCGCGAAACAGTGCCAAATTTGGCGCCAAGCGTTCACGGTCGTCGTCGCCGAACAAAGACCGTCTTCATGTGCCAGAGCTGTTATCGCTCTGCATATATATTCTCGGATCAATCGTTTGGGAGGACTGTCGCTACAAAGTGGCTTTACCTCGACCATCACGGCCTCCCAATACTTTACAGGTTCTGATCTTGAACATTGCTCGATTTCTTGCACATGCACACCGCAATGATGCACAGGTTATATCTCAAGTTGCCTTTGCTATGATTCCCGCATTCTCGACTTTCGACACTCAGATGCACCTGCGTCTATTTAATTTTTTCGAATTGAGTATTATCCAGCCTGTGCTCTCCAGCCTGAAACAACTGCAGGGACAAATAAATCCCGCTTCGCTTGAAAAATGTAAGTACTTTATGGCCCAGAAATTTTATTTTCTGAGTGTTCCATTGACAGCCAGTGATCCTTTCGATGACAACATTCCACCTCCCGTTTCGATCAAAATTGAAGAAGTTCAGGGTGACGAACACCCACTGCAGGCATCTCGTTCTTCTGCGAGTGCAATTGGTCGAATTCAATCTGCAAATCATCCCCATCAAGTTTCACAGATATATCAGCTTGCGTTCATCATCCCACCCCTGCTAAGTGCTATCTTCGATTCAATCGAAACTCGCGATATCAATGGTGATCCCGTTGTTCCTTCACACCTTCTCACCCTGCTCGAGAGCATGGCGAACTCAAAGCCGGATCTATACAATGACCTTCTGGAGATTACCGCATTTTGTGGACCGAGGGCACGGCGGGTAGCTATTGCCTGCCTGGCCAGATTTTGGCCAAGAGCTGTCGGGCATTCAATAATCAGCACCCATTTCAATTCTATCCAACCTCAAATTCGCCCCAGCCCATCAAGCATTCATTCACATCAATTCTGCCTCTGGTTCTCTGGAGTGGCATCTCCCGGGGCTAATTTAGACAACTCCCATGACAATTGTGGATCATGCTTGCAGCTTATAAGTGGTTTTTCCCTACGGTGCTCTCTATGTTTGGTGTCAGTCCACGTTGACTGCTATGATTTTCCTGGTGGAAATGCTGAGGTACAGTATTCAATGGCCGATGGTTCTCAGCTGCAACGCATCGCGATGTATCGCTTTTCACACATTCAACCCAACGGAGGTACTACCCGGAGCACAATAGTGACTGAGGGGCACCATCTTCTTCCTACCAATTGGTTTACTTTGTGCCTCTGCGTTGTCTGCCGGCAGCCTTTGTGGGGCGTTCATAATCAGGGTTTGAGATGTGAACGGTGCTTCGTCCCATTGCACTTTAACTGTCATTCATCAATCGGAGAACGCGGAAACTGCGGCAAGTTCGTGATCACGTCTAGTGACATAACCGTGGACTGGGAAACTTTGCGCCAATCTTGTCTGAATCACTTCCCTTTTCTCCTTGCCACAAAGGAGCAACTTCAGGAGAGAAGCTATGAAGAAATTACCATTTATCGGGATGCCTTGCGAACACAACTTCAAATTCTTCTCAGCGGCGTGGTCATGGGCTCCCTGGTCATCTCTAATGCGAGAACTACCGATATACCCGAATTTGAGATGCATCGTGTCGTTAAGTTGTGCGATCTGCTTCTGAAATCTGGGTTGCTTCGTTGTGGACCATCGACGAAGAACTACCAACAACACACGGCCGATTCAACAATGTCCTCGGCCATGTTTGATCGTTGTTACCTGGAATATGTGACTACTTCGGTTAAGTCATCATTTCCTTTAACTTCTCCTGCGTCTTCTTCACTCTTGAATGTGGATAATTCTTACGATGACTTGGACGAATCTGCGCAAACATTCTCCTATGAATGTGTTCCCTTGTCACACATAGGAAACGTTTTGGCGACCGATTTCGGGGTGCACGATGCTGCTGCTGCTTGTCTTCTCGTCAACCAACTGCAACAGCATGCATTTCTCGATAGAAGAGATTACCATTTTCGTCCATTCATCAACCTGGTCGAAGAAAATAACGTGGAATGCATATTCCCACTGCCTCTCGGGATTGACCTCTCGCCAAACGTGGAAACCCTTATTTCGACTATTGAATCTTGTCTTGAAGACTTAGATTTGACCACCAACGAATTCGGGTTTCTCTTATTGACACGCCGGTTTTGGCCAAGTGGACTTGCACCTGAGCAAGGGCTGACTCGCTTGGCTACCAGAGTCTTGACTTGGATTTTGGACGAGGTGCGCTAGCTGGTTCTTCGTGAGTGAAGTGCTTATACTCGACTAGGACGAGAAACTTGCTGTCGTCCTACGTGAATTTGTTGCTAAGCGAAGAAATTTGCCAGGAATGCGAACCGCAGGTCACCCTCAGATGTGGCCTTTAACTGATGGTCGACTCAATTCCGCGAACCTTTCGAGCAATGGCGGAGACTTCGTGGTAGCACGGAGACTCATCCTTTCCCGCTACGCGTCACCATGGTTGCTGGAGTTCCATAACCTAGATTCTGATCTTTATGACCGAATTGCTTTCCAGAGCTGTTTGCAAATGGCGACTGAACACGATTCGGATGCAAAGCAACAACTCGGCAGTGCAGGACAGGTATGGTAGATCATATGTTCTAATGCGAGTTTTCATTTTGTTGACGCATAGACCACGAACCGGAATGAAGAATTGTTGAGGGGCATCATCAAGTTATATTCGAGTTCGGTGTCATTCTCAATTTTCGAAAGCCTTTTGAGCCAAGCAATCAAGCATATAAATACAGATATAGATCAAAAGGTTAATCTGTAATTTCAGCTCTGCTTACGTGATAACTGACTGTGACCATAGAGGCCCTATTTGCATAAGCTATTTTCCAACGAGAACGATGTCAGTTTTCGTAGCACTACAGTTTCAGATGCAGTCCACGTTCAACAAGACCGACAAAATTTGGATTCCTTCAAAGTCCTTCTTGACCTTGCATATAAGCAATCTCCAGAAGGGTTATCACAGTGTTTGGCGATTCTTCCAGCACTCATCAAATCGGGCATCATCATTCCAACCTCATTTTTTCGGGAAATCCTAGAATTGATTCGGCCAGAACACACTAGCTTTCTTGAAAATTGCAAGCTGTTCATTAGTTCCCTCACTTTTTCCCTCTGGCTTCGTTCTCTTGGCAGACAGGATTTACAGCCAATCATTGCCTCAATGCATGCTAGACTCTCACCACAAATCCATGACTCCTTGTTGATGGGGCGATGTGCCTCCGTTGCGTGCGTGGCCCTCTCTTTATGCAGGGTCTGAAAGTGAATTTATGTTTTATAGGTTATCTATTATCCGCTATAGCTTAGCTGGCTGTCTTCTAATTCACGGCTGCGAAAGGTCGAGCATTGTCGCCCATAACTTTGTGACCCAAACTGAAGTTGACGCCTTATCATCTCGGTATGTGTGACTGTAGATGTATGGACCTGGATCTGAAGTATTCGATTTTGTATCAGGAGGAGATTGAATGTCCGAGGATCGGAAGTCGAGGATCCTATCTATATCGACCCGGTCATCCTTTCTTCTCTCATGCGATATATGGAAAGCAACCTCGATGAGATATCGTGTCTCACTACTAAATTTTTTCATATATTTATCGTTGAATCGCGTTTCTTAGAGGCGTTTGAATTCGACAACTTTATTGTGCAAAACGTGAAAATAATTGCAGCCTGGTACGCTCTCCAACACTGACTGAGCGGTTTCAAACATCTTTCCCTAGTGTATGGGCGGCGTATGACTTACAAAGAGACGACATCGCGACTGTAAGGACGCAGCTTCTCATCCGCCATCTAACGGTGGACGCGCTACCGTTTGAAGAGATTATCAGTGTCAGTGGCGATTCCGCGACCCAGACAGTTGAGCAACGGTGAGTGAAATGTTGTATTTCGGTTTCAGCTCATTTCGGGACAGGCTTTCGACAGTTAACCGCCTATTCCGTATTGTGGTGGACGTTACAAGTCCAGCATTCGTTGTGGAGGGTCGACAATGGCGTTCAAGCGTAATCGAAATATTCCATCGCTACTTTTCGGCCATGTGGCTGGACTCAGCAGTAAGGGTATCGCCAGACTTTCTGTCCTGTTAATCTCAGCAGTGAATTAGGAAGAAGTCCGATTGGCTGTGAAAGTTTCCTCGGCAACATTGCTACCCGCTCACTTTGACATAGTCTCTGAATGTTGGAACGAATCATTTTCGAAGTCTCCCGTCAATGAACGTATTCGATTGGTAGGATTTTTGATTCAACTGCGACCATACTTTCCTGCCTGGAGAGGTGAGCATATATATATATATTGCGATGGGACCTCACCGTGCGTAGTTTTGTCTTGGGAAGTAATCATTGAGACCCTAGCGGAATATGATAACTTTACTGGCCATACGAATTTGCTTAATGATTCGGTATTTTAATATTTCTTGCTGTGCGGTCCACTAATCTTGATCCAATTCACAGGGAACGTCACAAAAAGACCATCCTCACCCCATGATGATCGCGGACCCAGACATGGATCATCTTCGTGTTCGATTCCTTAATTATTTATGAAAATTCAATGTATTGACATCTCACTGCAGGGTTCTGTACTGCACCTCAGTCTGCAGATGCTGAGTGATGGCATTGAAATTGATAGCTTTTATCTCATGAAGCTCAAGGTCCAGTTTGTGCGGTTCATGGGTTTCAGCAACGTCTCTGTTATGCCTACCCCTAACCATCAATCTTTCTACCTAAAATTTGGCGATATCGGGGAAATCTTCGAGATGTCCTTCTCTTGCATCGAACAGCTAGTACATGTGGTGGATTCTCCGCATGTAATAGGACTTCCTCACTCTGCCCTTGGGATTGTCAACGAACATGATGCTAAAACCAACATCGTTCTTGTTGGTTCTGTATTCGTCGACGCAACGTTATGCATGGTATGCACGCTGCGCGACTTCCCTTCGTTGCCAGTTTTGACCCTGAAGAGCCTCCTGGAATCGCTGTATATCATCATACAGAAGTACGACTTTGAGGATTCTTTATTCAGGCATCTGCAGCCCCTCTTACGAAAAGCGATCTTGCGCATCATGGGACTCTTGTCAAAGACTGCCATCAGCTACGAGCTGCGGTTGCTATCCCTAACCATTGCTCAGACTACTATCAGGCGGTTCTATACCTTCCTGGGCTCTTCTGTCCCGTACGTTTCCATTTATCGCATGGCGTCCGAAACTCAGGTTATCCTAGTGTCATCCTCGATATCATAGTTGCAGAAGTTGCAGCCCATGGCCCAGAAAGTCAAGATCCTCTTGTGGTTCAAGGAAAGCTGTTCATTGGCAGTACAAGTGCCACGTAGGTTCACTTCGTTCTCATATCATGATGTCTGTTTATTTGTTATTTCATCAAGATTTTGTCACCATGGCCTACTATTCAGTTTGATGAGGGTAAGCTTTGTGTCCAATTCACCCTACATTCCATCATTGACTCTGATATAAGCGCCCCTTACAAGCGGACTTCTTCCGTGTCCTCAAGCACGTGTTCGTAACAGAAAACAAGGATTCGAAATCCCCAGACCTTGTATGCGAGGCGTTGTTGCGGGACACTTTTATTCGTGTAGCAGATGCAGAGCCTGCTTTGCTACAGATGCTACTTCAGAATATTTGCACCTTCATAGAAGAGGTTTATTGGCAAGAATACAACGTAGAGCTGGTTACCTGTCAGTATTTTTTCCCATTTTCTATGCCATACATTTAAGCCAGCTTCGCAGTTGTTGGACAACAGCTCACTCTGATTGCGAGGCGTATGTCGGATGGAACCTTCGAAGGGGCAGATCCCTCCCCCCTCATCTTAATTTCTGCTCTTCTTCTTTCGCGCAACAAAAAGCAATTCAAGGTAACTTTCTGTGTCAATCAATGTCAGCATTGTACTTACTGTTTGTAGGAGTTTATTCCATATGTTGATACTGTCCTCAGAGCATCACTCAACAGACTCAATGTCGGTCCGACGGCGTTGACTAGACTCATTCGAGCTGCGGTGCCAATGCAACCCAGGTTGAGTGACTCTTCCGCATCTGGTGATGTAATTTATCTCTTGGTTGAGATTCTCAAGGATGGATTGCGAATGAAAACGAAAATGTCTCCCTTGACGATAAGTTCCCTTATAGAAGTATGTTACGCGCTGGCAGGATTCTATGATTAACCGCCGTTAATAGGCCCTGCTCTCAGCAAATTTGTATTTCGCAGTCCAGTCCCAAATTCGGGGTCAACTCTTCCAAGATCTTGTCGATGACTCGTTCATGTTCTTGCAAAATCATTTGTGGACCGAAGAGAACATCGACCACGACTTCAAAGGGGTCACTGCAGCCGCGACTTTATTCTTGAACGAAGCGAGTCGGAGTAATAACGTGTTTCAAAAGTTTATCGAATCAGTCCCAGAGGTTTGTCCGCTCCTTACATTTCACAATGTAATGACGTGACTATCTGTAGAAATCTGGGCGGGCACCACTCAACTTTCGTTCGTGGAATATCCTGCTCCTTGCCGCGTTGAAAGAAGAAAAGGAGGACTGGAAGTCAACGTTATTGTCTCACTTCCATGGATTCAGCAATCTCTTTGCAAACGTAATGAGGTCCTACTCGAGTTCTGGGATTAATTCAGTCGTGACTGCCACTTCCGACTTAAACTTATCCCACATTGCCATGAAGCTGTGGCTGATGCTCTCTGCCTCTAGTTCTCAAACAATATCCGGACAGGAAGCTGTGGTCTCACACATCTGGAATGATCTTTGGTTTGCATATGAGAGATTCTTGGACGTGCTCGATACGGAAGCGCGGGTTGGCTTGTACCCTGTACGTTTCATTGGTGGCAGTTCCTCATTTCCTGATCATACAACCTGATAGACTCTGATATCACTCGCTGCTGCTTCCGTAGCCGACCTGATGATTTACATCAATACTCTCAGGTCAGAATTGGCTTTGGACAGACATACCCATCTGGCAATTCTCCAGCGAATAAGAATGATTAGTCGCGGCGATTCATCGTCCAGTAAAGTGGGTCATTGACGTCGTGATGGTTGGCGGTGCCTGATACTTATTCGGAATAGACAGTTCGTGCAATACAGAGTTTATCTGAGCCACCACCAGAAATTGTTAGGACAAGTTTCTTGGACCAGATTGCAAAGGAACTCGTGGCAGCAGAAAAGATACGGATAGCCGAATCAAAAAGAATGGGCCCGGGTGATTATGGTAGACTGATTGGGGGTGAGCGGTTGCGAAAGGAAGGGAAATAAAGGAGTCTCTGGAGATTTATGCACTATGTAGAAGTTTAAATAAAATTGCAGGTGCAAATGTAATAGTGTTTCTATGCCATCCTGAGCTTTGCCTGTTGGGCCTTCCTTTGCTTTTCTTTGATCATGGTTGATCCAAGGAAGGCGCCAATTGCAGTTAGACCTAGAACCAGGACGAATGCAGGAAGTCTGACCGCCCATTCTCTTGGAGGGAAAAAATTATGGATTGGGTTCGAAGAATCGAAGAACGGCTGAAAAGTCTATGTCAAGGACAAATAGGCAGTGTGAAATCGACAAACAAACCAATAGCATCGCCCAGATTGTGTAGTAAGTGAACACGGTCGACGCTGTGAACAGCATCAATCCACCCAGAGCTTCGTCACTGACCCCCTTTTATACCAAGGTATGAGAGATAGTAATGCGAACATCTTTGAGAAACTGTACCATCGCAAAATATGACAAGTGGCAACAAAGCGGCAAGGCCGGCAAGGGGCGGCTTCATGGTTATGTAAGTATATTACGAAATCCAAATTGCCCGATGTAAATTACATCACAAGTTAGAGAGTTGAGGTGATTTTTTTGGTAGGTCGTTATCGCTATCGCTGCCATAATCATCGAGCCCAAGCATTGTTCATTGAACGGCCAAGTATGTAGTTCAAGTTGTTTATCCTTGTACAAATTACTACAATGTAACTCTGGCTAACATTGACAATGACATTGACAACGTGTGACGATCGCATGTCACATATGTGACAAGATTCACTTGTAATCTTCCGAGTCAGTCTGAAACAAAATGTCGCCAATAAAAATCAGCGAAGAAAATGATTTTCAATGGAATTACCCCTATTCTCTCTTTTTCCATCCTCCCGATTCCCACCACTCGCAATGCCTGAGGACGAACTCCGCCAGTTTTGGTGCCTGCACTCAAACGACTCGAATGACACACCATTTTTTGTTGATGCGAGTCTCAAGTGGAACATGGACCAATTGAAAAAGGCGATTCGGAAGCAAAGACGTGCTTTTCGTAAACTCGACACATCTGATATCGTCCTTTGGAAAGTAAGGATGTTCTGATCACCAACGTAGACGTTCGTGCTCACTTGCCTTCGCAGCTGAACGAACCCATTCCAATTGAACCCGAGGATACCCTTCTCCGACGTCTTTCCAAACCAATCTCCGATTTCTCTGTCAAATTGGTGATTACGGATAAATTGTCGGATGTCCTTCCGGATCGTCCAAGGGAGAACCATCTTGAAATTATCGCCGTAACATTACTTGGTAAGCAAATAGCTCGTCATTTCTTCATTTGAGTAGCGCTCACGATGTCTACTGCATTCTTCAATACATTGACTTCTGTTGCTGTGCCATCTCACCACCATTGACTATTGTGCCGATGGCGTTCCGCCGTTTTCATTATCACTCACACTCGTTGGCCTGTTTCCTGGATGGTATTGATTATCGTTCGCTCTTTTACTCTGCAGATCAACCCCCTTCGAAGAAGCGTCGCCTGAACAGTTCCGGGCCCATTGAAGAGTGGATTCTTCTTCTTTGGCACACGTTTTGGGGGAAAGCAGCTCCTGACTGTTTCGTTAAATGCTCTACCCGTATCCCCGATTTGAGGACGCTGGAGGCAGCAACTAAGAAAACGAACTACGAGTATCTCAAACTCCCCACCGATAGCCCCTTCCCCTGTGGTGTACAACGAATACTTATCACCGAAACCTACAGAACCCTTTATGCAAGGTTGTGCGAAGAGGATAAGGTCTACACCGAAATGCCAGATTCAGAACGTCTTGCCTCCCTGACGCATTCGACAATTATAGCAGGCCAGCCTGGTTCAGGTAAGCATCTGACCGCTTTGGTATTTCTGTTGTGCTGAACAAATGGGACGACATTCTAGGGAAAACAGTCGGCCTCTCTTCCATTCTCGTCTGGCGACTTCAGGAGAAGAAACCGACCATCTTCTGCAGCCACAAGTCATATACATACGTGTTCACCGATACTGGAGTTCAGCGAGTGCCTCTGATGGACGGAAATCGTATTGAAGTCCTTGATAAATTCACTCACTCCTGTGTGTTGGTCGACATCAACCCAGACTTACTGGAAGTTCCTTCACAGTTCCGACCTTTCCCAAACCGTCGAGGAAGAGTGGTGGTTGCCACTTCTCCCAATCCAGATCATGTAACCGCCTTCAAACAGGATCACGTTAGGACTTTTTATATTCCCACCTGGAAATGGCCCGATCTTTATTGCGCCGGGTGAGGCATTTAATTTTATTGTTAGCGGTATTAACCTGAATTTACAGCTTAATACGGTTCTCTTCTTTAGACCCAGAAACACTTAGGGATGCGTACATCAAGTTGGGTGGTATCCCACGGAGATGCTTCCGAGCGCTCCGCTCCGACGGTCTCGTTCATGAGATGCAAATAATCCAGGACGCAATTGATAGCATTATAAACATACAAGACTTCGCGCAGTCGGTTGGATCCATGCCATTCAAGCTCAACGCTCTCGTCCGATTGGAACCCCAAACTGACACATGGACGGACCACACCACACGCATGCTGAGCGACCATGTCACGACACTCGTGTATGAGAAGATTAGGAAACATGAAACCATGAAAATCCGTGATTCAATAAAGTCTTTACTGCGCGCGCCTAAAGCACGTGACTGGGGTGGACAGTTGTTCGAGATGGCGGTGCACCGCATACTTCTTGATGGCTTCACATTTGAACCCAAGTCTATGGATGCCCGAGCGCTTCGTCTATGCGTGAAGATTGAGAAGACCAATCTCGAAGCAGGGTATTATTTCCACAAGCTATCCGTCCGAGCTGGGCCGGGGTCTCGCAATGTGGGCGACAGGTTTTTGAATCAGTACTTGATTCCTCTTTCATCAACCGCAAAAGCCGTGGACTCTGCTTGCATCTTCAAAGATGTTACAGTCCTTTTCCAAATAACCGTCTCTCCATCCCACGCCCTCAATCTCAAAGGCATCACCGAACTCATCGACGAACTGCCTCACAATGCCAAGAAAAGGATTTGTATTGTGTTCATCGTTCCTGATCATGACACAACTTGCAGACCTTACAAACGTCAAGAGATTACCATCCCTCTTGGAGTACCTAAGTCTGTGAGCGATCCGGTGGTGGCGTACAACCAATACGTATATTACTTTCCAATGGACAAACTCTGACTTGTTAATTCGAGACATATTTCCTGCTAATATTATTACTGCCCTATTTCCCACCGGCATTGGGTTAACGATGTTTAACGATGAAATAAATGTCATAACAATTTTGCATTTAGTAAATTGTTATGTTACACAAAGTCTTACGGAATGAATATATTTTGTATTTACCGAGCATTTACGAACTCGAAAAGCAGGTGTCCTTACATACATCAAAACTTGTCGACGCGCCTCATGTGACTTGAGGATAACCACGACCGCGGTTTATGGAGACACATGCATTCGCATCGTTAGCGCACATCCGAATCCTACTTGTTCCTGTGGGATTAATCCCAAAGGCGGTGTTCGAGATCTATGCAGCTGAACTCCGAAGCTTTGCTGCTCTCCGGCTGGCAGATATTCCCGCTGAAACGAGGGATGGCAAAGGTACCGTGCCCGCAAAGTCATTGTGGATTGTTTCTTACCCTGTCTGCAGCAGCTCGCTTCCTGCCTAACCCACTTTCTTCAGGGCATTTACATATCAGCTATCCGACCCACCCGCCGCCCCGATCTCATGCTCCTCTAACCCTTGTCCGACCATCTCATTTTCCACTGGCAGTCATAGCCATCGCTACGTGTTCGCAGACCGACGTTTTGAAGTCCCTTTTTCACCAATTCAATACTACTCTATCAGATCTCTTTCCGTCGGGGTCCACATACCCTCTTGTTCGGAATTGCTTTGTTTTTGAAGAAAATGAGGGGACGTTAAATTTTGACAGTGGCGAGAGTCTCCCGGGCCTCACCATAGTTCCTCATATTGCAAACAGGAAACTTCATCTTGGTACTCTTCTTGGTGTCCTTTGCTCACAAGTACTTATCGAGCTCGGCGTCATGGTCTAGTCATTCAGCTATTTCTCGCTTCACTTAATTTTGACGCTGCACCAGGTTCAAGCTATGGAAAGCCCAATTGGCAATGAATACCTCAATTCTGGGTTGATGCCATCTCTCCCTCCTTTGTCGGAACTCCCTTCGCCTCTCAACATTTCGAGGTCAGAAGCCGACACAGGCCTCCCTTCCCACAGCAGTCAACCTGAAATATCACGACCTTCGTTCACACTCAACTCTGCCCCAATCCTGAGAAGAAATGCGTCTACAGCTACCAACGCCAACCGGAAGTCTGCCCTGACCGTTCAAGCACAAAAGAAAAGAATAAGCACAATCGGAACAAGTTCCTCCCCTGGACGAATGTACAAGATACTTGGGGACTTCTTTCTCCTCGCTGGTCGTAGTGAAGAAGCTTTGATTTGGTACAATGAAGCTGCGCAAGTCTTTCGAAATTCGCATGATTATCTTTGGTTCGCCTGCACCTGTGAGGGTATGGCGACTGCGGCTATAATCGAAGCCTGGTCGATTGGACAAGGATTGGTAAGTATTTAAATACCTTTTATTCGTGTTTGATTGAGTCGCCCTGGTTCCTAGAATACATCGTCTTCTTCCACCAAAGAGCCCTGGAGTGACATCTACGACAAACTGCAACAGGCCATCGCCCTCTACCAAAGAACTCCGGCACCGGAGGGAGAACAGATGCATTCATTGCTAGCATTTTTATATTGCACTTGCGTATTGAGGCAGGCTTCACTCTTTTTTGCTGTTTGGTCAGCCAAAGGATGGGGACCCCTTGCTTTCACGACGATGTTACAACCTGGACTGAAACCGTATATTCCTCCGACTATGACAGATGACAGCGATAGCAAATGGTTGGTTTTGGAACGCCTTACCACGCTTACTGGAATATCACGCTCAACCATATCGGGGATTTTGGGACAGCTGCACGGGCCATGGCTGTTGCATCTGGGGCAGCGAGAGCGAATTGCGGTGTTGGAAGCTGCGGCCAGCTTATATTCCTGTCTTGGTTATCATCGCAAAGAAGCTTACATACTTCGAGAGGTCCTTGGCTGCCTTTTAGATCTTATGGTTTGTGGAAGGGAGGAGGATGGGCTTACTCAGACCCCAAACATCCCTCAGAGTGCTGGTCTGGGTATCCACAATGTACATCCCGTGCCAGGGACCGACTTAGGGTCTGTTGCCGTTCGGTTAAGTGAAAGCGTGGCAGGAAACGAGAGTATTCTGAGGCTGCTGTCCCACATCTGTCGAATTTTAGGTATCAACCTGGAGTCTGTTGGACTATCCGATGCTACTGAGACACGGGCTGTCGAAAATCCTTCTTCACTTGATGATTATGATGAAGATATTGTCCAAGAGCTTAAGGAACCGCTCGGTTGGCCCGAGTTGCAAGTTGGTGTTGTACGCGAGGCTGTAGCCGTTGCGGAAGCTTTGCCCGGTACTAGTCTTCTTTGTGTCAGTCATGTCCTATAATCTAAGTCATGCTACAGATTTTCCCACCGTAGCTCAGTATTCTCTGTCGGCGCTGAAGACTTTACAGATGATTTTGTCCCCGGGTGACCAATACCATCTTTACTCCACCGCGACTAGGGCATTGGTGACTGCACGTCGCCGAGGTGATTCAAGATCAGTAGAATACTGGTCTGGTCGGCCAATTATAAGCATATCGGTCGCGCCGTAAGTGTTCCTGTATTCTCTCTGACCTTGACTCATATATTCGCAGTCTCCCTAGTATTCGAATTCCCTTGGAGAGGCCACGTTCGATGCAGCATCGAGTTCCAAACCCTGTACCAATGTTGGCTATTGTTGACCCATTTTTACACAATCCAAGGAGGGTCGCACTTAAAGTATATTGCTTTTATTCTCCCAAATCTATATCTTAATTCTTGAAATTCCAGGGTCAATCACTAGTGGTTCAGAATGAGGTCCTAGAATTCGTAATTATTCTTCAAAATCCTTATATATTTGATTTGGAGCTTCAGCAACTTTCTCTGAGGTAAATATTTTCCCATCTTCATTGGCTTTCATCGAAATCATCTCTTGGTAGTACTTCGGGCGTGCCATTCATTTCACAACCAATGCATGTGACGATTCCAGCTGGTACTCTTCACCAAGTGGTCATCACTGGTACGGCCACCGACACAGGTACATTAATTCTTAGAGGTTGTTTCGTTCAGGCGCCTGGTGGTATCGCTCGGGAATACATCTTACCTTTGCATACAAATGAGGAAGAGGATAGACTTGCTAGGAAGCGGCGCACGATTCTTTCCGAAAATGGACGTTCCAAGTATTCAGGTCTAGAGCGTCTTCCGTGGTCCAAGGTCCAGAAAAATAAGAGGATACAATCTTCGCAGGGTGCTTTGCGGACGTCATTCAGATTCCTCGAGTGCAAAGTCATTCCCGAACAACCTCTCATTCGAATAAGAAGAACGTCGGTCACCCATGGCGCTCTGATGTTATATGATGGCGAAAGGTATGACTATTTGGCATAACTTCTGTAAATACGTACATGACTATGTTCCAGGTCCACCATTCGGATAACGCTTGAGAACACTTCTACGATTCCTATTGATTTCCTGCATTTTGCGTTTGAGGATTCCACAATGGGGCCCGCCCAAAAGTCGCTGCAGGAAGGGGAGCTATCTGTGTTCGACACATATGAGACTGAATACAGTCTTATTCACAGACCGATATTTTCATGGAATAAGGAAGAGGCGAAGACCATTTTACCCAACCAGAACTTAACATTGACTCTCGGTTGCTTCGGAAAAGTTGGATGGTGAGTTCTCATGTCATTTCTTCTCTTATTTCTTATATCCGTATGTTTTCTTATAGTACCAACGGGACTATAAATATTTCGTACGCATATTCAAAAGATCCCAAACTTGAAGGGTCGGATGTATTCTATATTCGCCAAATCTCCTATCCGCTCATGGTCACCGTATACCACATGTTAGAATGCAGCGGAATGGATCTCTTGTCATTTCCCAGTTACCCCCAGTTACGAAAAGACGAAAACGAGAAGTTTGGGCACCTGGGCATCAGCGAAGATTTTGGTTGGTGTCTGTTTTCAATAGAAGTGCGAAACTCATATGGTATTCCTTTCGACGTTACCTTGCTACGGACACAAGATGGCGTTGCATGTGTTTCATCTACGACAACTATCCCCCCTGGTTCTGTTTCGAGGTAAACACTGCGTTACTTGCTTGTAAATAAAGAAACTTAATCTTATAAGGCTGATCATTCCGATCAAGAGGATCGTACTGGATGAAGATATTGCCAATAAACCAATCCCAACATTATCCGAGAAGCAATTTGTGGTAACAAGTTCGGGATTATCTATGGACGAGGAAAGGGCACAAAGAGAATTATTCTGGTACCGAGAGGAGTTGTTCAAGTCTGTCAGCTCCCGCTGGCACGAGGTGTGTGTTTGCCGATGTCTGTTTTACACAATTTTCAATTCTTCATTAACTAGACCGGGGGATCTCGTTCAGGAGAACTGTCCTTCCGTCCACAGCGAATGACATTGCCCATGCTTGAGACACTGCGTCTGGAAATTGCAAGAATTTGGCTTCATTTGGAACTCGAAGACTTGCATACAGACCAGATTGGCTACGCAGGTGCTAGACAATACCCGAAACCAAATAAATTCATTGAATTGAAGGTAATGGTGACTAATCTCGCAAGTGAGTTTTTTTTTTTTTCATTTCTACGATTGGCATGGGTGCTCAGGTGTCCTTAGCCTATGCAATCGTTTTCGCGCTCGACCTTGAAGTTTCTCCATCGGAATATCTCGTTTACGAAGGTGTATTCACTGACCTTCCCGTTGGTCGCCTAGAGGGTGGAGAGACCAGAGAAATCTCTGTTTCTTTATGTTTCCTGTCATGTGGCCGCTTTGAGATTTCAGGACAGGTCCGTAGAGTCGGCCCAGACGTGGAAGGGCGTACAGTCAGAACCCATATGACGGCTATAGTTACAGAGGCCCGATAGACGCCTCATTTGCTTATGGATAGCATTTACAAGTACTGTATGGAATTTGACAATGTTTAATCATAGTCCGATTCTTGACTGAAAGCAGTTGAGTAGGCTAAAATTGTGCCATAGACCAATCTGAATTAGCCATGATCAGTGCTTGATGAGCTGTAATGTCATGTAACGCACCCTCCACCAGCAATTGCCATCACGCATGCTTTGGTGTTGATAATTTCTGAATGTGCCAACACAATTGGAAGCGCAAAACCTGTCACGACAACCATAGCCGTGATAAAGCGGCCCAAATCCAAAGGTGCCGAGTTCTCATAGCTGGAAATATCGTCCACGCCGCAATGAGAGAACAAAGCATTCGGGAGAGGAGCGAGGACAAATGTCAATGCTGGGTTGTACACTTATGAGAAACGACCAAGGAAAAGGGCAATCAAAGAGACGAACCGACAAGCAGAGGTAACCAGTTCTGCCATAATGCGCAGGACAGTATGATCAATAGGAAACCAACAGCGAGGACAAATGAGAGAAGAATAACAGCTTTGAGTTCGTTAGTTTTCAAAAATAAAAAAATGCAGAGAGATTACTCCGTAGTCCGGCAGCCATTGGGCTTGTGGTGAATGCAGAAAGAGAGAGGCGCATGGGATCCGTAAATGTAGCGACGAAAAAAATAATATATTACATAATACAGTTATCGTGCTCGTCGTGTACTAGTACTTCGAGCCACATTCCGTCGTCTGGAATCAACCAAGGGTTCTATGGGAATGTTCTCTGCCTTGATTCCTTCTACTTTATTAGAAATATGGAGAGTTTCTGTTGGCTGCATCTCATTTTCAGAATCGGCCGGCTTTGACTGAGAGACCTTAGACTCTGGCTCAATAGCCACATTTTCGCTTCGACTGCGCAAAAGTTCGTGTCGACTAGCGGTGAGATTCCAGTCGTCGGTGTATTGCCATTTCCGTTTGCGTGGGGTGCTTCCAGTTGGTATGTCTTCTTTAGAGCCTTTGGACAAGAGGTTCTTGGTAGCTCGCTCAATAGATTCCAGACTATCCATCGCAACATCCTCGTAACTCGTCGCGCATGCGCCTTGGTCTTTAATCTAGAAACAGATTTTGGGTGAATTAACGATATAATTTCGGGAAACGCATCCTACCCATGACAGAGCCTTGCTCGTGAATGCTTCCGTTCGTTCTGTGCTTGATTTCACAAGGGATTGCTCTTGTTCGTGAATTTGTTCAACATTGAGTCCCACAGCGTCTGTCGCTTCAACGCGAGCCCGCTTGGCTCTCGAATGTTCTTCAAATGCTGTATTGGAAATCATGTTAATATTGGAGCCACACAAGAAGAACAGGCATACCTTGGTTGTAGGATTTCCTCAGCTCTTCCGACTTTTTGGTCGCCCAGTGAGAGTATGATGAGACTGAATCGAGGACAGTGCGCTGCATGCGTTCCCCCCCATTTTCAACAGCTTCTTGTAGTTTGCGACCAGTCTAGTTGCATGTAAGAATTGGTATGCGGTCCTGTCTGAAGACCTACCTGTGCTGCCTTTTTCCTTGTATCGTGTCCCTGGTTCTCGAACTCTTGCAAACGATTGAAGACCTCGTTGTTACGGTGGATCATTTCTTCTTGGTCTTGGGCCTGTCGCTTACCAGCGGACGCAAGCAAATCTTCGACTTCCGTATTACTGCGTTGCAAGCTTCCTATCGACTCCCGTAGTGACTCATCCCTCTTCTGAAAGAACTCTCCCAGGAGTCCAGAAAACCGTTGCAGGATATCAGATTGAGCCTTTTCTGAACTATTCCGTTCTTCAGTGACCCACTTTGCCAACATGTCATTCTGCCGTTTGAGATGATCAATTTCCTGTGTGGAAAGTCTTTTGGCCAGTTCGTGTGATTGCGTCAATGCATCTCGTTCCTCTTTTAGATAAAGTTGAATTTCCGAGCAAATGGACCCAATTAATGATTGAAGGATTGAGATGGATTGGTTGAGGAGACCGATTTGCTTGCTCGTTGTATCATTTGATTCTTTGCAGATACGGGAACAGGTTGAGGCGAGCCTTCCACTCCACGAGGAAGCTTCTTCGCTAAACAACGACGTTGCTGATTGCAGTTCTTTCTCCACCAACAACAGCCCTTCGTCCTCGACGCGGTGTTGGTTCTTTATTTCCTTCAGGAGCTCTCGAACCGTGGAATGGTGAGCATTGATTCGATCATTGTGACCTGAGTGTTCAATCGCTTGGACTGCAACGAACTTTTTTGTTTCTTGTTCGAGTCTCGAACGGAGAGATAGAGAGAGTTGGCTCATTTCGGCTAGCTTCTGCATCAACGCGCCCGTATCCGAGTGAATGAGTTTCTGGTTGTCCGAAACAACCTTCCTATTGATTTCGAACACGGTGTTCTTCCTCTCTATGAGTGGGTTGAGAAGGCAAGTCCAAATCGAATAAAAATAAGCACGTACCGAGTTTCTCAAACAAGGCCTGGATATCCCGTAGTCCTTGAGTAGCGACACTTTTGAGTCCTAATGCGACTTTGTTCAGGGTTGTCTCGGTCTCTTGATGGGCTTGACACACTATCACCTCCTCGTCGTAGGCATTTACCGCTTCGCGTAACTCGACCTCCCTTTTCTGCAAAGTCTCTTCCTTCTGCTGAAGCTGACCTCTTGTGGAATGGAGTTCATGTTCCTTTTGTTTTAAAAGCGCAATGCTTTGGTCGAACTCGTCTCGCACATTCCTCAACTGATTCTCAACGATAGTCACCTGCTTCTTTGCTTCCGCCAACTCTGTTTGACGGAGCTCGCTCTCCGCGTTCATCTGATTCCAGGAATCTTCGGAAAAATAGATTCCGTTCTTCTCCCGTACAGCAAGTAAGTCCGACTTCAGGCGGTCGATTTCGGCGACATATTCCTTCAGAAGAGAGTTACGGTTCATGCGCTGGTTTATTTCGGGTTTATTCTTGATAGACTTGGCACGGAGCGCATAATCGAGAGTCGAAAGCGTTTCTTCGAGATTGGAACGCGCCGGGGATATCGTTGCGATAATGCAGGTTTTCGTACGACCGCCGAGTGAGTCTTGCAGGAGACGTGTGAGTTTGGACTCGCTAGAAAGGTTGTCAAAGTTACTGCTTTCGTGCAATGTACATGTGATTCCTTACCGATATGGGACATGTTGGGTTTTATCAACCAATGCATTAATGACTCTGCCGAGGGTGAGTAGGCTTTGGTTAATCATACCGGCCTCTCTCGCCCTCTTATTTTCCGCTCCAGAACGACCAATATTTTCTGATCCCGCCAGATCAACAAGATTGAGTTTTCCAACTTTCAGCAAGTCATCGCCCGTGTGGTTCTTCTCTTTGAGGTGAACCGTAATGGTGAAGACAGAATGCGAACGCGAAGAGTGATCATTGAATTTGGTTGCCGCGATTTGTCTGCGTTCGCTTCCTTTGGTAAGGAGAGTGAGGGCATGAGCCGAGTCTCGAACCGCAATCTCTTCAAGTCCTTGGATAAATACGCCTCGTTTGTTGGCTTCATCAAATATTTTCAGACCTCCGTCAGCAGCCTTAGCTGCCATACCCATGGGCTGTGTGAGAGCCGTCGGTGCAGAAAGGTCAGTGGCCAGGAGATCGCGGAGTTCTTCGTTGTACAGTTCTACAAAGGAGACCTTCACGACGAAGTCGGTGTATGACTTCTCCAATTCATGAAATAGGCGGAAGAGGACACGGGGAATGACTCCTGCATGTGATGAAGGATTACCCATAGGCGTAGGGGATAGATCACCTTGCATCGTGAAACTAGCAAAACGAGAACAATCAGTCAGAAGAATAGATAGGCCCATTGGACTCTCACGTTTTCCCGGTACCCGTTTGCCCATATGCGAATAGGGTACAGTTGTAACCCATGAGAACCTCCGCAAGCATAGGACCAACAACCTCGTGGTAAATCATGCTCTGGGTAGCCTCAGGACCAAAGGCCAAATCAAACGGATAGGTACGGGTGGGGGGAGAATTGAATATTCCGAGACTTGAGGTTGGTAAGGAAGTTTCGATTGTTAGGCTGTTGCTTTTAGGTCCTTCAATTTGAACAATTGCAGGGGAATTTTCCTGAATTTCTCGTTCAGATCGACCGCGGCAACGTAGTATAACCTGTATGTTTGTCTCTCCGTCTTCCTTAGTCCTGGGTCGCTGGGAAACAGGGGGATCGCTGGACTCTAGGTCGTCTGGTGTGCGATTTGAAGACGCCCCTACAGCCTTCGCAATTACAGATCGCGAACGTATTGATTGGGTAGGATTTGTGTCGTTATTCGTCTTGGGACGGGAGGATGCAGGACGGCGGTTAGCCATTGTAGGTGTCGTGTGGTGGTTTCAACAAAAGCGCGTGTTGTTTACTAGACGCGTCGAGTCACGGGACCGATTATCACCAGCATCAATAGGCGTCAATGCATCTCATCAACTTACAGTGTTCCACTATATCTACATGGGAAAGCGTAAGAAGTCGTCGCGGAAGCCAGCTCCCGCTCGAAAGCAGAAGGAGCCCCTTGGTAACTACGGTATCCCATACACCGGAAAATCATTGACAATCCCTTACACAGACAACGAATTTACATGTCTTTTTTGCCACCACGACAAATCCGTAACTGTGAGAATTGAGCGAAAGGACGGTGTCGCCAATCTAGTGTGTAAAGTGTGTGACCAGAGATATCAGGGCAGGGCCAACCGTAAGTAATTCATATTTTCGGTCGTCCCGGATGACCTGACCACATGTGCTCACAGACCTGACGGAGGCAGTCGACGTCTATTCTGAATGGATAGATGCTGCGGATGCTGCTCAAAAGGACGAGTCTGTACCTCGCCGCCCTGTAGCTTCATCATCCACGAGCCGAGAACCCCCTGCTCCGGCGCTTGACGACAGTGGTGACGAAGAATAGATTCAATTGTAATAGTTACCAATTTCGATTTGCCTGAAAACATATGCAAACAGCGTGTTCACCACGACTCTCACCTTGATAGTCTTTTGAATCTCTACCTGATCCCGACGCGTCTATGCTATCTTAATTTGTTCTCCTCACCTAGTTTTTACCAACCATACTCTTTACAAGTTTAGATCTGAACTAGAGACTGCCCCTGATTGCAGTGACCCTACTACGTCAATTCCTTCAACGTCATGGCGAGCTCAACCAACATCAAGGTTGTTTGTCGGTTAGTCGCAAGACCCTTTTCTGAAATCCAGGACCATGACAAGCTTTCATATCAGATTCCGTCCTGTAAACGCATTAGAGCAGCGTGAGGGCGGGGATGTCGTCGTCTCTTTCGACGAGAACCTTCAGACCGTCCATCTGAAGTCAGCTCAAACGATGTCGGGTCCGGAGAAGGATGGTTTTACTTTCGATAGAGTCTTTTCGATGGGAACGAAGCAGCACGAAGTCTTCGACTACGGAGTGAAAGAGTAAGTCTATTAAGTTTACCACGCCCAAGCTGACTTCGTTCCTCGGTAGCATTGTGAGAGGTAGGCATGGGCCCACTTGGTGGTTGCTATTTTGAAGATCTACTGATCCCCGCTATGTCAGATGTTTTGGATGGGTACAATGGGACTGTGTTTGCATATGGCCAAACAGGTAGTGGAAAGACGTTCACGATGATGGTAAGAAACCTTTACGCAACCTGTGCCTTTTTACTCATATTATGGTCCAGGGTGCCGACATCGACTCTGAAGAATTGAAGGGGATCATCCCACGGATTACCGAGCAAATCTTTCAATCCATCGTGGAAAGCGACCAACATCTGGAATATGTTGTCAAAGTTTCGTACATGGAGATATATCTAGAAAGGATCCGTGACCTGTTAGCACGTGGGTTCAGAGATTGTCTACTTGATTCTCGCAGGTCGTGACAATTATTCAGCCCAGAATGATAATCTTCAAGTTCACGAAGAAAAATCAAAGGGCGTGTACGTTAAAGGCCTATCTGATTACTATGTGAGCAGCACCAAGGAAGTTTATGAGATCATGCGGATGGGAGGGGCTGCACGGGTTGTAACTGCTACCAGTAGCTTGCCTCTGCTAATTTGCAAGTCGCATCACTAACTTCGGTTTCAGATATGAATGCAGAATCCTCGCGCTCGCATTCAATTTTTTTGATCACGATTGTTCAACGAAACACGGAATCTGGTGCCCAAAAAACTGGAAACCTCTACCTTGTCGATCTCGCGGGCTCGGAGAAAGTTGGGAAGACTGGCGCTTCGGGACAGACATTAGAGGAGGCGAAGAAGATCAACAAATCGCTGTCAGCACTCGGCATGGTCATCAATGCTCTAACAGATAGCAAAGTGGGCAAAGCGTCTATTTAGTCCTCCGTACTACTTATCAATCATGTTTGTGACAGGCAAAACACATCCCATACCGTGACTCCAAACTTACCCGTATCCTTCAGGAATCACTCGGAGGTAACTCAAGAACGACCCTAATTATCAACTGTTCTCCTTCGTCATACAACGAAGCAGAAACCCTTTCAACACTTCGATTCGGTATTCGAGCAAAGACAATCAAGAACACTGCACGGGTTAATGCTGAACTTTCACCACTCGAGCTCAAGGGCCTTCTCCAGAAGGCTCAGCTTGCAAATACTTCGTATCAGAAATACATTGCTGCCTTGGAGGCTGAATTGGCCAGATGGCGTGGAGGGGAGCCCGTGGACGAGGCAGAATGGACGGTGCTGGGCAAGCCCGGAATGATTGCGCCAGCAAAGAAACCACCTACGTCGCCCACACCATCAACACCTGCTTCCATGTCTCGTAGCATGACCCCAATCAACCAGAGTATCGAAGGCCTGCGAACAGAGCTGGAATCTCGTCCCCAAACACCGACTGTTATTGGACTCGACAAAGATGAACGCGAAGAGTTCCTAAGGCGCGAGAACGAATTGAGCGACTCCCTCGCAGAGAAGGAATCAGCTCTTGTTGCTGCAGAAAAACTTATCAAGGAATTGAAAGAAGAATTGGCATTCCTTAAGGAGCAAGAGGCAACTGTGAACAAGGTTAGTCCATAATTTGTATCCATGCACCAGCAACTGCATTAAACGATTCCTTACAGGAGAATAAGATGATGTCAAGTCAGCTCAATGATCTCAAGTTGCAAGTTGAACGATTGGATTACGATAATAAGGAAGGGTTCATTACGATCGACATACTCAAAGAGCAGAACCAGGACGCCAACGCAGAATTGGACGAGCTGAGGAAACAAATTTCGGAACTGAAAATTGCGCAGAAAGACGGCTCTTCTGCAGAAGACAAGGAAAAACGCAAGCAAGAGAAAATGGCCATGATGATGGCTAAGTTTGATAGTGTGGGTTGCTCGTTAAAATTTGACTTTGCATTCTTATTTACTTCTCCGCGGCGCACAGCAAGGAGCCTTCTCCGAGAAGGACGAACAGTTACGGCTAATTCTCTCTAAACTTGACGGCGTGGATCAAAATTCTTCCGACCTCCTGACGCAGGATGATCTCACCACTATCCGAAGACAATTACAAGAGGGTCAGACGATGTTGAGAGAAACAGTCGACAGACTGCGACAGAGTCAGGAGGAAAATGAGATGATCAGCCGCCGAAGGGATGAATTAGAGGCAAGGGTAACAGCGCTGGAGTCCGACTATGAAGAACTACTAGGTACGCGACGCTGCCTGCAAGTGACCATATTGACTCACTTTTTGAATAGAGAAAACTATTCATGAGGAAGAAGCCAGCAATGTGGATGTAGCCGAAATGATGGCGGATCTCAAGGTGGCTATAAACATATTTGACAAGAATCTTAAACTCAAAACCTTCCTTAAAGAACAAACTGGAGATCCAGTACGCGGCCAAGCGTGATGCTCTTCTCAGTGAGGTTTCAGACCTCAAACAGCAATTGGAAACGAAAAATAGCGAAGTGCGCAACCTGAACGCGTCTATTGATAGCATAAAGAGTGTCAACGAGGAGCTCAAGGTGTGTTATTATTTCTCATTAAGTTCAGGCACTGGATCTGTTCTACATATTAGCGTGCATTTGCTGTGACATCTGCTGGAATTGAGGGAGGCAAGAACCTTGCGGAAAGTGCACAGGATCTTGAGCGAACACGGAAAGCGATTAATGTGCAGCTTGCTGAGTTCGACGGCGTCAAGAAATCTCTCATGCGGGATTTACAGAATCGTTGTGAAAAGGTTTGTTTCCTTCATTTGAGTATGCAGTACAACTAATGGGCCGATCAGGTTGTGGAGCTTGAAATTCAATTAGACGAGATCAAGGAGCAATACAATAATGTTATTCGAAATAGCAATAACAAGGCACAACAGAAGAAGATGGCGTTCCTCGAGCGTAATCTCGAACAGCTTACGTTGGTTCAGAAACAGGTGGAGATTGTTTTATTTCGTATTCGACTCTTCTGATCTTGGTTGCAGCTTGTTGATCAGAACTCCGCCTTGAAGAAGGAAGCAGGGATTGCAGAGCGCAAACTCCTTGCACGCAACGAGCGCATCCAGAATCTAGAATCTCTTCTTCAAGACGCCGACCGTCGGCTCTCGCTTCAGAACCAAAAATTCGAGTCACAGCTGCAAGCGGTCAAAGAGCGACTGGACCAAGCTCGCGGTACGTGTTTTACTCGGTCCGAATTTCCGTTACCCATACCTTTTTTGGCAGCACAAAAAATTGTTGCGTCGTCACCCCTGAGTTTTGGTCGTATTGCAAAGCCACTGCGGGGTGGAGGTGGTGTCAGCAGCTCCACAGGTACGATTCAACCTGTCGCGGCTTCTTCAGCCAATCCCCTTGCAAGGCTGCAGAACGAAGAAGGAGGGTAAGTCTTGGTTAATACTCTCCTGTCCCTTGGTCCCACGCTCACTTTAACCTGTTTTGGCACCTTCAGATCCGGTGAGTATTGTTCCTGGCAATTTGGGGTGATTGACAAATTCCTGACGACTTTTTTTCCCGAAAACTGTCAGCCAAGCGTGCTTCATGGTTTTTCAATTCTCGTTGAGTTGGTACCGTAATATTGCCTGTTTCCCCATTATATCAGAAATTCATATATTATGTGCGTCATATGCTGTCACATCGGCGTTTCTCTCAATCTGAATTCTCAGTGGGTATGTTCATGATCTCATATCATTGATTGGTTGATTAGCGCACACTTCCACGACGGAGGAGAGGAAGTTGAAGGAAAGGTCAGTGACTCGAGGAAAAGGAAAAGAAGTCGATGGGTTGCACGCGACAGCGAAGCCTGGATGACACGAGATCGAATATGTCAAGCGGCGAACTGAAAGTCATTATATTCTCGTCAACACGCTAATCCTAATTTGGACCGCAGAAACGCGAAGTCGAGAATATTTCAAATTTGGTGACATATAATTCCATAATGCCTCCTTTTAGTATCATTTTAATTCCGCGCCCAGGTCCATTCTCTTCGCCCACCTCTGGGTTTCCTTCTTCCAAGCACGAATGTACAATTGGAATCCCTCCTTTCTTATAGTGCCCTCTACAAAACTTGTGCTATAATCTTCTGTCTCCACGTTCAGATTAGCTTCTTTTATTCGTGAGTCGGCGCATGGTTTTGTTATATTAAAGCTCTCGCGATCTGGGCAGCTTTGGTGTGCTCTTTAGTTCATTCAAAATACATCCCAAAGCGACTAATCCTCTTACTTCCGACATGATTTACAACCCTTCTCCTTTGTCTGCTTTCCGTGCTAAAGAAATTTATAGTCTCTGGCTTTCTCAGCATGTCAACCTCACCTACTCCAAATGTAGAGGTACAAGTTCATTTACTGTGATGTGTTGTTCCTTTCATGCTGATCATCGAATTGCAGAACGCTACCGTGCCAGTCATATATAACCTCAACAATAATTCATTAAGTCACCTCAATCACGACTGGCAGGTTGGTCTACCCGTAGCCTCCTAAATCATGAAACCAATGTTTCCTCAGGTCTGGCATTCACGTTCAGTTTCTCCGCTATCCGACGTACAAACCCCCGATATCAGCGAACCTAGAAGCTATACAGACACTGTCATCAAAGTTACAGATGATGGTTGGAGGATGGTGACACAAGGACCTACGCTGCCTCCCCATTTTGTACGCAATCGACGCTTCTCGCTAACACACAAGCTAATGGAATTCTAGGGTGTAACACAAGCTACGGCATCTCCAGCATCTCTAACACACGAGCCGACAGCTGGTGCCAGTCTGCGTGTGAGTGGCGTGAATTATATCAATCCACCGAAATCTTACTTTGTAGCCTTGGGTCGAAAAGCCTCCAGCTGCTCTGGCATCACAATATTTCCCTCAGCCGCCTCCGAATGTGAATTTTGCAGGTTTTCAACACGCCCCGCCTCCAAGCAGCGAAATTCCTATATACACTCCCTTTCCACCAACTAGTCCGTTGAGCAGGCCTCACGAATTCTTCCAGGCACCACCTTTCTTTGGCATGCCCATGGAAAACAAATTTCAGGGTGGTGTACCTGTACCACTTCACATCCAAACAATGCGACCGTCCGCGTTTCCAGCAGTACCCGGATACTGTAATATAAATTATTTTGGAGGATATCAGACTAATTACTCAAAGCCACCTCTAGACCCGTTCACAGATCATTCTTTTGGCTTTGAGCTTCCCTGGAACCCCATGATTACGCCTCAATTTCCAAGCCAAATCAGTATTCCAAGCTCACCGCACTTCATTTTCCCAAACTCGGTCCCCTTGCCTGGCTTTTTAGACTCAAGAATGATCCCGTTGGTGCCGATCGATTATACACCACGCCCACCGCAGTACCTCATTCCTTCTCCACCTCAGATTCAGATTCCTCCTCCAAACGGGCCTCCGACCAGTTCTTTCCATGAAGTGAATGTTATCGGGAACAACGTTGTTTCTGAGGTAGGCCATTTGCCTTTATCGTCAATTGATCTCTCAAGTGAATATCTTTAAAGGGTTGTGTAGAGTCACCAAATGCACACGATTATCCAAGTGGGCTGTCGCATCGCCATTCGCGTCACAGTCGGAATCTCCAGATTCGGCAACCACGCACCCCTTCGTCGTCTTCTTCACGCGGTGGCAACCGAAACGGGCGCCGTTGCAATCAGGTCCCTCTTCCTTTAAGCGCCCGTAGTTCTGTGATGGAAGAATTTCGTGGCCCCAACAAGGACAAAGTTTGGACACTTAAGGTACGATTTACGAAATTCATTGATATATTATTAACGAGGCTGAAAGGACATTTTCGGTCACATTGTCGAGTTCTGCGGTGATCAGAACGGCTCCCGCCTCATTCAACAACAGCTTGAAGAGGCCAGCGAGGAAGATAGACAACGCGTCTTCGATGAGGTGGTCCCATCAAGTACACCCCAATTAATCCAGGACGTGTTTGGAAACTACGTAAGCGAGTCAGCCAGTTACCCCTTCGGTAATGAACTGTCTTGTGAATAGGTCATTCAGAAGTTCTTTGATCTTGGGACAGCTCTCCAAAAAGATACAATCTCTCTGGAGGTTGAGCTCAATGTCATCAACTACTCGGTTCATATTTATGCTTGTCGTGTCGTTCAAAAAGTATCATTCCAATCAGACCGATTCTACCATTATGCTCATGTGATTGTAGGCATTCGACCACATGTCGGAAGAACAGCAAGACCGTGTTATCGACCGACTGGCAGGGAATCTTCTTACCTGTATCAAGGACCAACACGGAAACCATGTTAGTCCTATGTCCAGGCTGCCGTTCTCTCTGCTCACAGACAAATAGGTCATACAAAAATTAATCGACACCGTCTCCCCGGAGCGCCTGACGTTCCTGCGTATAATTAGCGCAAACATCCCTGATCTTGCAGCAAGCAGTACTGGTTGTCGAGTGCTTCAGCGGTGTCTCTCGAAACTTCCGAAATCACATCTAAAACCAGTGCTGGATGCGATCGATCGGCACTGCGAACATCTTATGAGAGACCAATTCGGAGTATGATTTTTCTCTCATATCCGTTTAGTTCACTGTGACTAACGAGGTCAACAGAACTATGTCATCCAGTTTATGCTCGAGCATGGTGATGACGGCGACAAGGCCAGAATTCTCGCAAAGATCCGAGGTTCAGTGGTCAAGCTCGCCCAGAACCAGTATGCGTCGCACGTATGTGAACAGGCGATAACCAATTCCGAGCCCCAGAATCGAAGCCTGTTAATAGACGAGATTCTGACCAACACAGAGGATGGCCACCCAATCCCAATCATGATGCAGGATGATTTTGCCAGTGAGTTATCGAGTATTCAACTGCTTGTCTTAGGTGAAACCCTCAACCATTATAGACTATGTTTTGCAGCGGGCATTGGCAATGTCGGAAGGACAGCAACGGGTTGTCCTCTTTCACCAAGCCAAATCTTTTTTGATGTCTCTCCGAAGGTCCACGTACTCTAAGCAGCTGGCCAAGAGTAGGTTGATCATATCCGGAGTGTTAATTACTCACTTTTTTGTAGTTGAGCGGTTAGTGGACAGATACTTTGGGAAAATGGACAAGACCCCTTCGGAGAACAGCCAGAGCAGTGTGCATTAGGGCCAGTGCCCGTTACAATTTTTATTTTTTGATGTTTGTCCACTCTCTTTATTTGATCCTCTGCATTTTTATCCATCAATTCTCACGCATCTAAACTAAAAGCCAACATAAAGCCCTACCCCAGGAAAATACTCTTTATTCTGCTTCACTGTACGAGTTCTCTTGCTAATTGGATAATTATTTCATGCTATTAGGACAAACTCTTGTCCCACTGTTTAATTGCAATGCTATTTGCTGATCGTTACCTGTCAGTTAAATTTGGTACTTAAGTTTCCAGATCTTGATGTGTGGACGTGACGTGTCGATGACCTTGTGACGTTCATCGCACATTGCTCAGTGCCCATACTTTGTTGTTCATCTTCCATAAACATGAGCGGCGTTGAAGCAGCTGCATCCCTCTTTGGCTCTGAAGACTCAGATTCGGACCCATTCACGGCTATGGGAACCGACAATGCGTCGATAAATCCGTTCGACGAATTGCTCACCGATGCCAATGAGCCGTCTTCTGGAACATCTATATTCGACGAGCCAGCTTTCTCTACTAATGACACGGTATACTCTCAATATTATGCCCAATCCCCACAGAATGGTGGGGATGGACATGATTTCTATAACCATTCCCAACGTCATGCTGTTGGAGAGAGTAGTTGGGGGCGGGCCTCAGAGTCGCATACCACCAATTCCAGTAAGATACGCCCATTTCTCTTTCCCTCAAATGACCCACCCATCACGCAGCCACCGACCCACCGTCATCGTCGACCAAAGACCACTCGGACTCATACGCATCTCATGAATACGCCCCTCGAGCAACAAATACGAAGCAACTACCTATAGCTGCATCAACCCATTCGAATGATTACGCACCCCGGTCGTACGCACCTGCGTCGACGTATGCTGCGTATACACCCCCTTTACATCCGGCACCAACCACTAACCTTCCCAAATATTCCACTGCGACTAACATGGCTTATCCTCCGGCTCCTCCAGCTCTTGTTCACTCCCAACCGCCTTCGACTCTCACTCGACCAAAATTGACCAACGCATACGACCCGCCATTTTTGCCCACAAAACCTAGTAGGCGAATAGGACGACTGGCAGCAGATCCTCATCAGAATTACAATGTCCACCAGTCCCCAGGTGCTCCAGCTCCTTATGCAAGTGAAATAGCGGTACCGGATGCTTATACAGGTCCTTTCCATCTGAAGAACATACCCTTGCCTGAAGGGGTCAGGCAGGCATCTCCGGACATATCCAGCGCTCCGAGTTTCTCAGCTGCCCCTCCTATTGGGCCACCTAAGGTACAAGGTCGTACATACAATCCTGTATCGAACCCTACCCTTCACCAGAAAAATGCCTCCGTCGCGAACGCAGAAACGCCAGCTCCCCACGAGAGCCATCCTGAACATGACACTCCATCGGCAGTTTATTCAAACGGAGACGCTGAGCTTTACAACCTGGAGAGGAAATTTTCATCCCCTGAGATCACTCGTTCAGGTACCCCTCGCAGCTCCTCGAACTCCAGTTTGCCCAGATCAGAGAAGGCTCCTTCTCCATCTGGGGTTCCTAGTAATACTTCCATGACTTATTCTCCTGTGCCGCCTGTCCAAGCCGCGTTCGAGACCTCACTTCCTCAGGACTCCAAAACACCATCACAATATAGCCCGCATGTGTCTCCTCAGCTGTCTCGGAGAGTCCTAAATCCTGATGCTTACGCGCCGGTGCCGATGATCCGTAGCAGCAATTACTTGCCTCGGATGGCATCCCCATTGCAAAACCGACTTCCTCCAAGTGAATCTGGTATGGTTCCTACTTTCCTCAACTTAAATGAAATAGGTTCCACCCCTTACAACACAGTTCAAAGGGACATGTCCATGCCTTTCCCCGAATCCGATACGGGTTTTCATGCTTCTACCGAGGGTCTCTCTCCTCGCCACACTATGAGTCCACGTGAATCGAAATTCTCGTTGGCCCAGTATGCGCCATCACCATCATTGGTTGGGGCGAATGATCCACTCTCGCGGACATCTAGTCGCGCCCCAGTGGTGACCTTCGGATTTGGAGGGAAGGTGATAACTTGTTTTCATGGTATGCCTGGGTTGAATGCTGGTTTTGATGTTGCACTCTCTGCGCGCACCTCATCCGAACTCAGGGTTCGAGTTCTACAGAAGATTCTGCCAGAGTCTGGCCTGAACTCGCCAAGACCATCGTATCCTGGTCCTTTGGTTTCAGATCCCGGGACAGCGTCTTTAAGTCTTGTTAGGTCTGCCGCTTCCTCCCAAACAAAGATGAAGAAGTCGGGATTGATAACCTATCTGCTGGGTCGAGTTGAAGAAATCACTCAAGGACTTGGATTCTTATCTCCCCTCGAGCGACAGCAAGCAGAAAATAAGTTGATTCTCGTCAAGTTGCTAAAGGCTTTGGTTGAAAACGATGGCCGATTTTTCGGATCGTATGTGACCACTGGTACAGTTTTGATCTGAAACTAACATGGTAGCAGTCCTCAAGCGGAGTCGGCTGTCCGGACAGCATTGGTTCCTCGACTAGCGGCTGAACCAATGCTACAGGACGGCGTCTCTCTGCAAGGTATTTACGCTTCCACATTATGTTTACCCCTCTCTCAAAGTATAGTATTGCAGCAGCAACATACCAAACTACTCATCTCGATGAAATCCCAATTAGTGTGACAAGTCTGCGGACATCTTCGCTGAGCAAGATCGAAGAATTTTTGTTGCAAGGCGATCGTCGTCAGGCATTCCAGTATGCCATGGACCAGAAATTATGGGCTCATGCAATGATTATTGCGAGCAGCATTGATAAAGACGCATGGAAAGAGGTCGTAAACGACTTTTTGCATCAAGAATTGACATTAAGTGATGAGCAAGCAAGGGTCCCCCCTCCGACACTATCCCCGGCTACCAAGAAGACTTGGGAGAGCCTTCGGGTGACATACAGTTTCTTCTCTGGACAGGGCGCTGCATCTGGTAAAATGCCATTCCATCATCGCTTCCTTGTTATTGCTCACATTTATCCAGTTCAAGAATTCGCCTCTCCTACCTTGTTGACGAGATCAGCCGGTATGCTCCAGCCTCTAGCACCTTCACTTTCTGCTGTGACACCACGAACCCCTAACTTTACTTCCATGCAACCCGTATTGAACCTCCTGCCTGAGAAACTCTCTAATTGGGCAGAAACTGTAGCTATGATGACCTCATCCCCGTTCACGCCAAGTCCTGAGATGAATGGTGCCTTGGTTGCGCTGGGTGATCAATTAATGGCCAATAATTGGACAGAGGCTGCACATGTGTGGTGGGTTTTTCACACTTGTTTGTCGGTTTGCGTCCCTTACATCTGGTCAGTTACCTCTTGTCGCCCCACGTATTTTCGTCTCAACCACCAATTATCAACGGCTTTGGTACTCCCGGAACTCGTATCACGTTGCTTGGTTCAAGTAATCCGGGCAATGTGTTCAGGGACCCGGATTCACTGATATTTTCCGAAGTTCTGGAGTTTGCCCTGTCGCTATTGCCAACTGCTAAAGGACAAGAACCATTCCATGGCCTCCCCCACCTCCAGGCCTATCGATTTGTCAGGGCAGTCTTGCTAGCCGAGATGGGTGACGTGCAGTTAGCCAGTCGGTAGGTTAATGTGGAAACTTTTCAGAAATTGTGCTCACGTGTTCGAAGGTACTGCGAAGCAATCACAGCTTCTCTAAACCCAACTGCTCCGTATACGAATCTAGCTTTATTGGAGCAATTGAATGGACTGCAGCAGCGCATTTCTGGAGTGTTTGAAAAATCCAACTCGTGGATCAGCGGCAAGCTCACCAAACCAAGCCTTGATTCCATTGGCGGCTGGTTGGAGGGCAGATTTACCAAGCTTGTGACGGGCGACAACGACTCGTCCAGTCCGAGTGATGATCACTCCAAGACCTCCGATCAACAATTCGTAGGACCTTTCGCCCACTACAGTACAATTTCGTCAACCGTGCCGTCATCAAGGTCGTCTCCTCAGCCCACCGCTCCTGTACCTAATCAGTTCCTTCCACCACGGACGAATTCGGCTATGAGCAATCCATACGGACCACCGACTACTCCAAGCTCCGTTCAACCAAAGCCCCATTTACAATCGTCTACTACCAGTACACAAATTTCATCACCCCAGTCATCCCCGGCGACAGTCAACGGCCATTCTGATAGGGACTCTCCGGAAAGTTCAGAGGCACCAGTTGCAGGCAGTTGGTGGAGTGCCAATGATGCCACCACAGTTAACACTCCCAAAGCGGCAACGTTCCTATCTGTCCAGGATGATATGGTTCAAGCTAGTTCGGATGGATTTATTTCATTGATGGACAGTCAGTCGTTTGCTTTCGAGTCAAAACCTCCTTCACGACAAGCGACGTCAATTTCTGCCACTGACACGCTCGACGACGACGAAGATCTCGGTTTTGGGAATTCTAGGGCGAAGCCAAAAGAGGGAGCCGAACGGGCAGAAAATTCTTCCCAGGAAAATACGAGTCCAGTAGCAAATCCTGCCGAGAATGCTCCTGGTAAGCACGCAATAACTTTTATTGCAACTTATTGAATTTCTTCTGTAGCACCAGCAGTAGCAAATGGCGGGGGCTCCTGGTTTGGAAGGTTATTCAAGCGGAGTGAAACCACCTCCACGGGTCCCGTCAAGGCTAATCTTGGCGAAGAGAATAGTCTTTACTACGACAAGGAACTCAAAAGATGGATTAATACGAAGGTTGCTTTTCCAGTTTAGTGTTTTGTGCATTATTGAGTACTCTCTTAGGCTGGAGCTGAACCGTCTGCACCGCTACCGCCTCCACCACCAGCTCGGGCTCAAACTGCCTCTCCCGGTCGGAGCGCTTCCAAAGCACCTCCACCTCCGTTAAATGGATTGGCGCCTCCTCGAGCCGCTTCTGCAGGAGTTGACGGACCACCGCGACCTGCGTCCGCGATGGATCTCACCACGGAGCCACCAACCAAACCGAGAATTCGTTCCAATCTTGCTCCACCGATAGTGGAAACGATTTCTGGCCGGCCGATGTCTCCCAACACACCTCCGCCTGTGAGACCCAGATCACAGGCTGCCAAACGTAATATTCGCACCCGTTACGTGGATGTTTTCCAACAAGATAATGGTGGCTCGGGTGGCGCGTCTTGAGCAACCTGGTCATCGAGTATACATACCTATTATTTTTATTAAGACAGTTTGCTCTGATTCTAAACGTTAGCTCTCAGGAGTGTAATCCCATAAATTCTAGAATATTTGATACAATGCTCCTTGAAGACAACATTATAAAAAGAGTTTGAAGGGATATCCTGTCATGATGGGAAATTAAGAATGAAATTGGTGACGACAAGGGTAACCAACCTCGGTTCTTGATTCTGAATAGGGCAACCAGGACAGAGTACATGACCATTGTTATTCCTGTCCAGAGAACAATCTGCAGGCGTTGTTTTTGAGGTGATGACTGGTGTGGAACCACCAAAATTAGCATGAGGAGTGAAAAGGACAAGAGACCGTCTATAAATATGATGAATAACAAATCTGTAGAAGACAGAGGAGACGCACAAATGAATGAGATAACTTGTACTTCTTGTCCGACTTGGTTTTGAGATCCAGCAGCAATCCATGCCCCATTGGGCCCTGCATAGGGTACGCCGCGGATGAGGGTATACATGAAACCGGAGGTCATGACGAGCATGATAAGCACTGTGACGATTGCCCATGACCATTTGTTTCGAACGACGGGAGCGATGGAATGAAGGAGAAGGCCAATCCCCAAGGCACTGGTTGCAAATACTGCCAAGCGTGTCCAGTTGAAGGGTTCCTTATAAGGGATTGGAATTGGTGTGAATTTGGAAATGACCTGAGCGAGGGGACCGGCATCGAAACCGCTGGAATTCCAACATCAGATAATATATAGTCAATGGATATGCTGTACGCACTCATTGAAATCATATTTCGTTGGAGTGATTTTTCCGTTGGCTGGTTTGCGATCCCCAGTTGCAGCAGGATAGCTCAATACCACCGGGGCAGAAACAAGACCAAGCTGTATGTGTCACAATGTGTACAAGATAGAATGGAAAGGGATTACCTGTTGAAAAACTGAGGGTGCTTCGTCAAAGTCTATGGTGGCAAAAAAGTGCTGGTTCCGTTGCCAGGCAGGGACTTGAGACCATGTCTTCGCAACTGCGCGCCAAACTGGGTCGAATTGTCTACGGATAGTCAGAGAAAATAGGTCGTTTGGAAGTATTGGAAACTGACTTGCAAGGGTGGCACCGTCGCTGAGGTTGCATAGCGGTAAAATGCACCGAGACGGACCAGGTGCGTTTTGGAGAGGTCAGTACTTCGAATGTCGCCGCGTCGAGGTGGATCACACCATTCCCTTTAACCGCGAGTCTGTCCAGATCTTCTTGTGCGCCCAAAGCCAGAGAAAGGGGTGTGAATAAAAGCGCACAAAGGCTAGCAAAAATCAGCATTTTCGTCGTTAAACCTTAACGAAGGTGAGCAAGTTTGGGACGTGTCAGCGGGGTCACATGATGAGTAATAAGTCGCCTGCTCAGCTCTCCACTTTTCAGAGGCAATGTCGTCGCATGCCCTCCTGCTCCGGCTATTCCTCTCTTCTTCCTTCTTCTCTGTTAATGTTGCGCTCAAGTATCTGCTTCTGTACTCAGACAACATAGGAATTACATATTATTTGACAAGGAGATTGAAGGAATTGGAGATCATCGAGTTGTGCGATGTGTGGGGCTTTATCTGGTATATAGTTCTGGCCACCACCTACCTCTCAACGTGTATCTCAATTCAGTTTCCTCAGCCACCTTCTCGTAACCAGGCCATCAAAGTCTCGAGCACTGGAGAGCTTTGTTATTGACACAGCGCTGCGTTCTACTCATATTGCTCTCATGGTGTGTATTTTAAACTTTCCTGGTGTCATTGCTTTGATCTTTTATTTGCACGCAGACATTATGGTTTATGCAAGCCTCTCTGTGTGATCTATCTGCGCAACGAGAATCCCGTTCTTTTGTTATCTGCCAGCGAATTATGCACAAGTGCCATGAAATCATCTTTGCAGACCAGCTCCTGCCAACTAATTCGCCGTATGCTGGCCTTGTTCTTCCGGCCTATACGCGTCGTCAAAAGATTAAACAACATGTGGAACCAGTTTTAGTTGGACTAGGCGTCATATTAGCGTCCACACCCGGAATGCCGCACCTTGTAGAAACTATGGGCCCCGTCGCGATCGAGCAAGGGCGGAGAGACGAAGACAACGCGAACATCAGAAGCGTGGAAGTAGACGACACTGGGGCAGTAATGACTGCTTCACCTCAAGTTTCACCAGATGAAGTCGACGAAACTGAGAGCCCTGCCAGCTGGGACGGCAACACACAAGCACAATCGATATTCCTCCCTCATTTTTTACCATCCCAACCTGGAAATCTTCTCAGTAGACGCTCTACCATAGGCGCTCAGACTCTCCCAGCACTTCCTCTTCATCTGCAAACCAAACATAGATCGAGACACTCTGAGGATCCACTTGGTCAGTTGGAGAGCCAGGAGGTCACCCTCGTGCCCTACCAGTCTTCGCCATCACTCCCCTCAGCTCGGACCCCATCCCGCTCAACTGCAACGCAGCGCGCAGATTCTCTACTTGAACAACTCGATTCACAATCCCAAATACATCTACTTCGTGGAAATTATTTCCAAAACGAGGTTCGTCTGTTATGTGTGATTTCTAAAATAATTCTAAAACAAATAATTCCAAAACAACAACAGGTACAATTTTTGCTCGGCCTTGAGAACATCTGCAATCGCCTTGTTATTGTCCCAAAACTTGCCCGAGTATCGGCACTCCGAGCTGAGCTAACAGCCCTCAACCATAAACTCCCTGCCGAGGTAAACCCAACCCGCTTTCTCTGTCAAAGGTATCAATCACATTTATATCAGGTCTGCATGCCAATGTGGTGCTCTACATCAGACAGTCCTGAAGGTAAAAACGGTATACCAGTTCCGCATCATAAAATAGTTCGGATACCCCCAGGAGAAGCAGTGGTTCTAAATTCTGCCGAACGCGCGCCGTATCTGCTGTACATGGAAGTTCTGAAGGACGACCTCGATTTTGATCCTGGTAAACGTTCAAATAGAGAGATTTTGCGCAAAATTATTACCAAAGAAGAAGGACAAAAACATGGCTGGCCGGAAGCTGGACAACTGTTATCCTCTCTCCCTGGTCCTACCCCACGGCTCAACACTGCAGATAGCAAATTCCAGACACCTTATACGTTGATGACTACACCTCTTCGTAGCCCGAGTATCGCTGCGTCAACAAGTACCTTTTCTAATGCCGATGAAGAAGTTGACCTCGTTGAGCAGCTTTATGGCGCTGATCAGCCCCTCCGTTCCAAGATGCTTGACATCGAGGATTCAATTGTACTTCCACCCACACCCAAAAACAAGGAATTGGACATTGTAGCTTGGTCACGAGCGTCACTTCCACTAACACCTGATGACTCTAGAAGTTTAGTCCAACATTCGCAATCTCACTCAGGCTCTCCCTCTGTCAGCCGGGCAGTGTCGTCGACTCCTGCGCCGGTGGGTCTTCCTCCTGCTGAATCTGAAACTCCCCGCGATCTGTCACTTGATGATTATTCGGAACGGATGCGTACAGCAGCCATAATGCTAGCCCAACTCAACGTAGACCTTGCTCGAGAGCCATCGCCACTTCACCAAAAATTCGATGAGTCTTCAAATCCAGGCATCATTCGCCATCCAAGGAAGTAGACGTTTAGATTATTCTTGTAAATATTTTCGTGTGTCTAACTTCTATCGACAGGATCGAATGAAGCTCCGCAAACTATACAAGCCCGACTTAAGTTCTCTCGGGCAGAAGCATCTGCGATTCGTGACCGAATCATGAATGAGATGCTCTTGCTCGAAGAAGAACGAATGGAACGCATGGCGGGCAGGGAAGGCAACACAATGTTGCGAAATTCGATTGCTAGTGGATCTATGAAATCTGTAGAGGACGAGAGGATAATCCGGCAAGAGCTTAATAAGATAGACCCCTCAGCTGTAGTATTTAGTGAATCATGGTCGAGCAAAAAGGTAAATCCAATTACCCTCTGTTGTCATTTCTTACACCATTTTAAAGGGCCGTATACGGCATAGCTCGCCATATGGCCACCTAGGTATCGAACATTCCAAGTACAGTTGTTGATGCCATTTAACTGATTCTGTCTCAGCAAGTTGGGATTGCGTATCTGTAATAGTGAAGACTGGAGCAGACCTGCGACAAGAACAATTTGCTGTTCAACTAATCCGCGAGTTTCAAGTCATTTGGGCAGAAGAAAAGTGTCCTTGTTGGGTCAAATAGTAAGGAAGACGACACATCTCCGATCTCATAATCTTATAATTTTGTAGTTTCCGCATTCTCATCACTGGTGGTAGTTCTGGGTTGGTGGAGACCATTACAGATGCTGTTTCGATACATTCCATTAAGAAAGCAGAATATGCCAAACGGCTGACAGAGGGGAAGTTTGGACATGTGACTTTGCTAGATCACTTCATTTCTGTAAGTATCCCATTGCTCTTATGACAACCCAACAACCCTTTTGTAGACATATGGCGATCCTACATCTGCCAAATTTGTGAGAGCCCAGAAGAACTTTGCAAGATCCCTCGCAGGTGAGTGGTCTCACTTCTCTAATTTAATTTACTTTTAAAACCATTAGCAGGGTATTCCATCGTGACATACATACTCCAAATTAAAGACCGACACAATGGCAACATCCTCCTTGACAGAGACGGTCATCTTGTTCATATTGACTTTGGATTCATGCTAAGCAATACTCCTGGCAATATTGGTTTTGAGGCGGCTCCCTTCAAGTTTCCAGCAGAGTATATGGAAGTCCTAGGTGGCATCAATGGGTCCGCATTTCTTGAATTCAAAGCTCTGTTTCGGCAAGGATTCGAGGTTGCGCGGAAACATTGTGATAGGATATTAAGTACGTTCTTGAAACTACCTCAAATTTGTCCCTTATAGTCTGTATCTCAGCGTTGGTCGAGCTTATGCAAAAAGGTTGGTGCCATCTTATCGATCATTACTGTGCGGTGATTCGTTTCCAGACTCTCCGTTACCTTGCTTTGCCGTTTCTGGGGATCAAACGGCAACCCAAGTTCGGGATCGATTCCAGCCCACGTCAACCCACTCGTCGATTGGGGGTTACGTTGATAAATTAATTGACAGTTCCTTAGGGTCCCATTGGACGAGGCTATATGATTCAGTAGGTGATTATTAGTTATAGTATACTGCTTGCTAACCGACTCTTTTGCAGTATCAATATTACTCCCAGTCTATACTGTAATTCTCCTTTGTCCAAAACAAGGCAACCACAATATGTCATTGGAAACTTACTTGATCAGTTCGGCATTCTACGTTTCACATGTACTATCTTAGTACTCCCGCTGGAGATTTTCCGTTGAGGCTGAATTGTTTCAGATTCGACAGGAAATGTTCATGTTGCTTACATCGACGAAGGAGTTATTTTCTCTCACCAATGAGCAAGGGCTTTATCAATAATAATGGGAAAGGAAATCAAGTTTGTCGTGCTGGACGCAGGATCATGATTGTACTTAGTCTCGCTTTCAATTTCATGCCATCAATTTTCATCAACCATCACATTGACTGGTCAGAGCCTTCCAAATTCCAATCTATGGTGAGCACTCATCGTTCAAGGTTCAAAGGGCCCTTTGGATGTAATAGCAGATGTTCGAGTAGCTCAGTAGCTTATTTTTCCCTCGTGTTTAGATATTGGTACAAACGCAAAGGATTGGACAGTTGTTGTACCCACCGAGTTTGGTATGTCGATGAAGCTGGTTAGATACCAATTAGATACACACCGTAACCCAAAACGAAATGGTATGTAGGGTTGTTCAAAGTATCCGAAAACCTAAGATATACTTCGCCGACCTTCCGTCAACTGCTGGGTATTAATATTTATCGCAATACACAACCTTATTCCTTCCTTTCAGTAATGTCGAATCCGCCTCACAAGAAGGTGCTCAACGTGCCATTCAAGAACTATCCAAATAACCTTTCCTTGGCGTCCCTTCTTCATACGCCAAGTTCATATCTCTTGCTAATATCACCCACTATAATTGTCCTTGGTAAGGTTGTGAAAACGAAGCCCGATTTGGAGCCACTGCAGTATTTAAACCGTGTTCCAATGGACCGAACCAATGTGCGGATATGTTAACAAAACATACATTCTAGTTCAGACTATCTTAGTGATAGAGAAACGAGAGATCTTGATAACACCCGGGGTCACTGACCCTCGTCCGGTTCATCTGACGAGGGAGAAAGGCAGTCAAGATGCTCTCGCTGGAGGCACGTCGTCGGTTCCCAGTACTTTGTCGTTCCGTCTTTTTCGAGTCGAGGCTCGACTCGGGAACCGATACAGATAAGTATGGATTTGGAGCCTTGGGCTGTTAACATGATTGTAGAATAGCCGTGTTGACAGACGCCATCCAAAAACTGACCTACCAATCCATCATACATTTACATCTCCATGACCTTCTTCATACGCTGGAGGACCAATATTCGCTATCGTTCCAGAGTTATTAGCCCTATCCCTCGCCCTCATCGCTTGCATCAATTCAGCGATTTCATTTGCCGGTGCAAAAGCGAGCCTCCTCGGCTGCGAGAGCACTGTCTGAGGCCGAGCTCTGAGCTGGAGCGGTCAGAATCGTATCGTCGACTGTGGATATATGTCTGTCCGATGGAAGGGTCGATACTGGCAGTGGTGTCGAAGTCGTTGGAACTGTGAATCATGTGAGGGTATAGAGAAGCTGGGGTGTAATGAGATCTTGCTTAACGACATGATTCGGTGAGGGTCCTGTAGGCTGGGTACTAGAATATTTGCATCTGGATAGAACTAGGTCGGTGGTTCGCGGCTCCGACGATAGGTATACGATCGGTATTGGATACAAGAGTATTTGGACGTCGCCAAGACATAAAAACAGCGATTGAGATGGTTATGACGCCTCCGATAATGCCACCTATAATATATGTATCGTTAGAGCCGGCGACTTGGAGACGGCGGAAACTCACCGGGTGGAAGAATGAACGTTGGATGAAGTGGCATTGGTTGTTTTTGGATTGTCGGGAAAGTGGACGAAGATAACTTCCACTACTGTCTGCCGTAGAGCTCGAAGGATCGATCGAACAAGGTCAAGAGTAATATGTGGTTATCGAGCGATAGTGATGCTATACACGAATGGAGAGTGGGTCAAGTATGTCACTGCAACAACTTGAACCGGGCACCCCGTCGTAGTGATGAGATGTCGGGGTGGCAAGACAGCAAAGACAACGGCGGTCAGCCTGAGACGCACAATCCGCAAACAGGACATCGAGATGGAGGATAAAAGAAATACATGTACATACCAAATTCCGCATCTGGTTTCTCTAGACCCTATCTTCAGCAATGGAAGTGAAGCAGCAATTCGTAGGACTTACGCCGCAAGCTGATCCCCAGGAATTGCAACAGGCTCAAGCAGCGACCTCTTCGCCCGCAGAATGATAGACGCAATAAGTCATTACTAATTAATTTATTACCCTGTAAGGGCTCGGTCTGGAACAACACAGGACAACATAAAACGAGGAAGACGACGGTTCACGCGTACTGAGGGAGTCCCAACTGGTTTACAGATGACAATCCAATTAAATTCAGCACAAACTTATACAGTTGCTTTCGATGACTAGCTGAACAGCTTGTCGTATCTCTTTAGACATGAATACCATTCATAGTCTATATAAATCGAAACCGTGTTAGTCGTTGCATGGTCTCAAAGTAAATAAATAAACGTACCAAAGTTTTGACCAGGATCGCACCAGCACTTTCCTTTCTTGTGAGAATCGCCTTGGGGACAATGCTGGAAGGGTTCATGGCGATAGCCAATGTCGTTGAAGAAATACTAGAATGGCGAGCTTCAACGGAGAAACGTCAATCTCAGCTTGTGTACTCACAATTTGCTCCTTCTTCGCAAAAAGGGCGGCACCGATACTGTGAACAGGTGCATCACCCCATCTCTAGAAAGGTATTGAGAAATCGGCAATCTCGATACGACTGTGCTGCCTACCTCATAATAGAATCCACCCTTCTTATCCAAGAAATCGAAGAATTTCGAATAACCTTCGCCTCTCCAGAGTTCGAGGCTGCCGATTTCAAAATTACTCCAGACTTAGAAGTCGTAAGCACCCAATGTCGGCTTTAGGTTCACCGATGTACTCACAGTGGCAGCGGTTGTAAGTTTGGCCTCCATCATCAGAGATGAAAGCCATGGCATTGTCAGGTGCAATGAGGTCGGCGTGTTTTTCCGTGAATTCTATGGGGATTGTATTATATACTGAACGGAGACGTTATGAATCTAGAGACAGACCTTTAACGGTGTCCCAGAGTGTCGGAATAGTGGCTTCATATTCGTATAATGAAATCGTGAAGCCGTACAACTTGTTTTGGTCCTGCATGATCAGGAATGGGTCATAGTCGATGTCACAGAAGAAGGTGATATCAGGTCTAAAGATGCGAATTGGTTTGAGAACTAAACAAAGGACGGAATGCGTACTCCACTCTGGAAAGAAATTGCTTAGGAGATGCAAGTCGGAAGAAGTTAAGAGTGCTCACCTCCAGTAAAACTGGTATGACTTCAATAGCTCATGGCGGTAAAAGAACTGGGCAAGACAAATCAACATTACTATCTTCCCAGTGAAATGAATTCCCTACCCCAGAATTGTATCTGCACATGTTTCGGTATCTGAGGAGTGGTCAATCTTCAACGTAGATACCAAGTAAAAAGGAGCATACGGCAGACTGCCTATTAATGAGAAGTGCCTATTATTCCATGTTCTATGGAAAGTGATTGAGACGGATTACTGACCTCCGTAAATCACATTATTCTCTGCCATCTTCTTTCGGCTTTCAGAGGCTTTCTCCTCATCAATCCAATCGGGTTGGTACCAGTGTTCCTTTGGAATCAGACCGAACTCGACCGAAGAGTCAGTCAGTTCTCTAACACGACTACAAGACAAAGTCAGGGAGACCGCAACAGAGTCGAACGATAACACCAACTTTATAAAGTTCTCTTCAAAAGGTTGTTCATTCAAGAACACGTAGGGATATCCAAACTTTTTGTTGAACCTGTCCTCCATCTGTTTCACACTCTTCACAACCCCGTTCAAGTCAGAATTGCGAGCTGAAACGAACTACTGAGGTACTGCAACAGACACGAGGACGAATGATACCCACCAAGCATGACAATAGCAGCATTGGCCCTCCTTCCAGTCCGCGAAGTGTTCTTAGGCAAATAGTACTCGTCTGCAATGGGCACGTTGTGAGGCGCATTATTCCCTTTTCCACGTAGTCGCTCCTTGAGTTTTGCAATTGACATTGCTTGACTATAGTTCTCATTTGAAAGGCTGACAATGAAATGTAGACTTATCTGGGTGACAGGTTGTATAAAGAAAGTTATTTGAAAAAGATACAGAATACTAACGATGATCATAAGCACCAGGAAGACATATCGCATAGGGGTCATCATGTTGGACGAACGGATATTGCTGAGCGTCCGAGCGCAAATATGAGGAGTATGTATGCCTCCCAAGCTTGTTGGAAGAGCGGGTTTGAGATAGCCGCGGTGGCGATGATTAAAGTCCCCATTCCGCGTATATTACATAATGAAGTTGACCCGATTTGCGTGGCAACTGCGATCAGCTTCAGTATTCTCCGTTAAACGTGTCACCAAGCAACGATTAATGATTTGACCACTCCACATATTTGTTGAATTCTATTTAAATTAGATGGAGAAGCACTGCAAATGTATATATTACATGTATATGGTATTTAAAAAAGGTTTCTATATTTCCGAAGGCATGAATGTGGGTGGTTATCTGTGGATGAATCGAATCGGTTGGACACAAACAAAATCACGAAGATCTCACCAAACGTTTGACGGTAGTTACAGGAACACCGGCCCTTTGTCCAGTCCGGTTTGGATGGACAGTGCTCGAGCGATTCGTGCTGATATCCAATGTCATTAAAGAAGTGGATCTGGTCTTTCCGCGCAAACAGTGCTGCCGCTATGCTATGCACAGGCGCGTCGCCCCATCTCTATAAAGTTGTTAACCACAAGGAGAATGGCAGGTATGGTCGTTTGCATTTACCTCGTAATAAAATCCACCTGTGTAATCTAGATATTCGAAAAACTTCTGATAGGCTTCCCCACGCCAGAAATCCATATCGGCGATTTCAAAATTACTCCAAACTAAAAAACATCGCTTTGTCATCTATACGGAAAAGATAAAATATGATACCCACAGTGGCAGAGATTATAAGATTCACCCCCATCGTCAGAGAGGAAACCTAGCGAGTTGTCCTTGCTTAAATATTGAGGGTGATCTCCCACGAAACCTATCAAATTTCGTTAGGCAACAGGGAACTCCAAGCCAAATAAACAAACTTTTGACGTGCTGCCATAGAGTCGGGATCGTTTGGCTCCACTCCAGCAAGGAAATGGTGAAACCTGTAAAATGACGTCAAACAATTCGCTCGTCTGATGACTGTCCGATAGGATGACCCACCATAAACTTTGTTGTTTTCTGCCATAAACTTGAATGGATCGTAATCCAGGTTACAAAAGAACGATACCTCCGGCCTGTTCCACACAGTCGAGTTTAGAAACGATTATTTTTAGTTTCGACTTACTCAACCCTGCGGCGCAGCAACCAAATCAGCTTGGCTATCTTGATCAACAGTGGTTCACTTACCTCCAGTAATATCGGTAGTGTTTCAGCAATTCGTGGTGGAAGAAAAACTTGGAAAAACCCGTTAACCGAGGTGATCATCAGACGAAAGGTAATTGAAACACCTACCCCGGAATTAAATCGACACATGTTTCTGTAACTATATACGAGGTGTTAAAAGATCAGAATTCTAAAGGGCTTTGGGAGTAAATTAACGCACGGTATGCTGCCTGGAGAGAGAGAAGGGATCAGCTATCAGAAGAGGCGCAAAGCAGAGCATAAGCTGTACCTCCGTAAATGACACCTTGTTCCATCAAACGTAGGCGACCCCTTCGGGCGAGGTCTTCGTCGATCCATTCTGGTTGGTACCATTGTTCGGGAGGGATAACACCAAAATGTACGGGAGCATCGGTGAGAACGCTCACCCGCCTGAAAGAGAGGGGATCAGGAATGAGCAGGGAAGATAATGCTTTAGGGATGGGCACTCTTTGAACTCCTCCGTGAATGGTTCTTCATTGAGAAAGACCCAAGGATAGTGATACCTGCGATTGAAACGGTCCTCCAATTGTTGCATACTGGAGACTACACCGTTGATATCGTTATTACGGCACAGAAAGACAAACGTTGCATTCTCTCTGTCATGAAATGGAGGTGAGTTCGTTGTGAGATTGGAGCTGTGTTCGAGACTGGGAGGGAGCATGGTACTATGGGGGATTGTGGTATGGGAGGACACGTCGAGGGGTTGGTCACCAAGGCTTGCGGCGACGCGGTCTATAATGCCCATGTCTGGCCTCAGGACGACAAAGACGACATAATGAAGGGTAATCTGAATGAGGGATGAGAGAAAGCTAAGGGTAGGTAGATGGCACATACGATGCAGGCGACGACAAAGAAAACAAGGTGTCTCGGGGACATAGCAGAAACGGTAAACACAGGCATGAAGAGAAAGAGAAAGAAAGGAGAGGATTCCAGGCCGGATACCGGACCCAGCTTGATTTCGAATGTGGCGAAGGAAGGAGTGTTCTAAATTTGGCACGCGCAGTTGTCAGGGTTTTCGGCGTAATTGCCCGTGTTTGGTTCCAACTGCCACCGTTGCACCGTTCCAATAATTTTCTATTTTATTTTTGTGTCGCCATATGGCTTCCTCTGTCTCCCTCGACGCGTCTCAATTTCCGTCGTCAACGCCTGTGGTCGTGCCCTCCTATTTCAACCCCGTGTCTCCCTTCTCTAATGCCTACGACCGTTTCGCGCGCTGGCGGGCTGACCTCGGCCTCCCTCAGCCTGGTTCTGTCGAAAACCTTCAGAAGGAGGTGAAAGGTAATCCCTCCTCTTTCCTGCCGTTCTTCACTCAACATCCCCTTTGCTGCAGTTACACATTTGTCCAATTACATTTTCGATGGTGCCCGTGCAGACTTGACAAAGAGTCTGTCTATGAACCCCTTGTTCCAGGTCACCCATTCATTTGCTCTTGGTTCTCAAACCCTTCCTTCGGCATACAATTTTGGCGCCATCTTTGCTAATACAAAGGTAACTATCTCGTCCACACCTTTGCCAGTCTGTTAATGAGACACGTAGGTCTTCCTCCAAGGCTCAGTGGACCACGAAGGCAGCCTAAATGCACGATTCAATCACGGCTGGAGCACCAGCAGTGTAACAAAGGTCCAAACACAAGTCAGTCACACTCAGAACCCAACCTAGAATAACAACAAACACATCGTCTAGCTTTCCAAAAATCTTGATCAGAGCATGATTCAGCTCGAGCACGACTTCCAAGGTTCAGATTTCAGCGCAAACATCAAAGCTGTAAACCCCTCGCCAAGTAACTCCACTGGCATTTTCATTGGCAGCTACCTCCAGTCCATCTCCAAAAACCTCGCCGTCGGATTCGAGACCCTCTACCAACGACCTACTCCTCACGAAGGCGATCTGACAACCTCTTACCTCGCCAAACTAACAGCCACAGACAATAGCTGGATTGCAACAGGCCAGGTACAACCATCCGGTGTTGTCCAAGCTACGTATTGGCAAAAGCTGAGCGAAAAGGTCGAGGTGGCAGCGGATCTGCAAATTTTGGCTGCACCACACCGCCGCGACGCTATTGCAACGTTAGGCGCAAAATATGACTTCCGTATGGCTACTTTCAGAGCTCAGGTTGATTCAACCGGGAAGGTTTCTGCATTACTTGAACAACGATTTGTCCCCGCGTTTGCTTTCTTGATGGCCGGGGAAATCGACCATTTCAAGGTTGGTTAAAACCTAAAGACTTTCTCTCAATTCTGATTTCTTCTTTCCTTCATTAGAACTCTGCAAAGGTTGGATTTGGCGTGATGATTGAGAGTTCTAGCTTGACACCTGAAGAGATGGGAATGGCCCCACCACCGTCAATATAGATTTGAGTTATGTGTAATCGAAACTAGCATTACAACTATTTATATAATTGCACTCAACTCGGTTGCAAGTGCGTGACACCGACTCTTTGTCCGATACCCCAGCCTGGAGTAGAATATGGGAGAAACGGTCCTCGAAGTAAAGGATCTCTCCCGCACCGTAGACAACGGAACGTCCATTTTTTCCAATATTTCATTCAAGGTCAACCAAGGCGCGCGAATGCATTCCTTTCGTCGCTTCTCTGTTATTAACAAATTAGTTTATAGGTGATATCCTGATTCTAACAGGCAGAAGCGGGTCTGGCAAGTCGACATTGTTGAAATGTATCGCGCATTTAGTGCTCCACTCTGGCGAATGTTTTTATAGGGGAAGGTAAGGTTCAACTTGAATTGTATTTTGTATGCTTACTGACTGGGTACATTTAGCACACCAGCAGCTTATGGTGCGCTAACCCCGCATATATTCAAGTACATGACTTATTTATTTTTTTGCAAAGGCGTCACATCCTACCGCACCAAAATCCTCTACGTCCCCCAACGACCTTCTCTCCTCTCGGGTTCACCCCAGGACTTCCTAACTGCCATCACCTCCCTAAGCGTACACGATTCCAAACCTCGACGTCAAAGCGATCCTGTGCTCACGTCGGACTCGATTCAACAGCCCACGGCGGATATATTCGAACGAGCACACCAACTCGGTGAAGCATGGGAAATCGACCGTGAACTCTGGACTCGGACATGGGGGAACTTGAGTGGTGGAGAGGCACAAAGAATTTTACTCGCAACTGCAGTGGCGTTGGGTACGGCGGAGGTACTTTTGCTCGATGGTGAGTGTAACACGAACTTGACACAAAAAAAGTCATTTCTCATCGACCCATTCAAACAGAACCCACGTCCGCTCTTGACACGGAAACTGTTAACCTAGTTGAGGACTACCTCGTCGATAGAGTTAAATGCAACGACAGCCCTCTGAAAGCCATAATATGGATCACCCACTCGTCTGAACAAGGTAGACGGGTTGGGACGAGGTTCATCCATCTCTCGGCTGGTGGATGCACTGAGACGGATGATCCAAACTTTTTGGCGACGCCTCGAGAACCGCAATCAAGGTCACCTTCTATAAGTATTTCGGCTCCTATTACTTAGAAGTAATGTCTTGAGAAGATAATTTTGTAATTTTTTCAAGGAAGGTGCGTAGTTCAATATGTTACTGTGATCAACATTATGACGAGCCCGTATAGCTCAGTTGGTAGAGCATTGTACTTATGAGGATATCTGACCATGCAAGGGTCTCGAGTTCGATTCTCGATATGGGCATTTTTGCATACCATTTAAACATCAATTAATATTTTGATTTTTCCCCATGTCTATATGCGAAAGGTAAAACAATGCAAGATGTGAAACGAATTTAATGCACTACTACTCCCAAGGGTTGACTATCTCGGATTGATGGGTCATGACGGCAACATCCCGACGGACGGGATTGATACGAGGGTAGACAAACTGGAGGGGTGTTAATCGCCAATTGGCTAAGACGGGTGAGTACTTACGACGTCATTGTATTCTCTCATGGTTTCTGCAGCAATGAGTTGTTTGTCCTTTATCAAAAGGTTATAGGTATAGATGAGGGCGTTGAGCTGTTGCGATATGATTAGAGTGTGGAGATGGTAATAAATATAAATCGACGTACCTGAAGGCTAACGAGCACCATGACTAGGAGGGCTAATACCCAACTGGACGAGCCCATCCCAAGCCAAAGGAGGGCATGAGCAGGGGAATAAATACTGAATAGCTCGAGTTCTAGTTCAGTTGGTTCCCAAACGTCGAGTTCTTGGACTCTTGTTGTCTTGTCTTTCATCTGGGGAGTTCTTCTACTGGGTGGCTGCATACCGAGCAGCCAGCGCCAAGAATACGAAAAGGCGTAGGATACATTGGAGCGGAAGCGTTGGGAGAGGGAGGGCAGCTCGACAGGGTCTAGATCGAGTTTTGTAACGATGAATTTGGCGTGGGGAGAGGAGAGTGGGTCTGTCTTATGGTGGAATTTGTAATTGCGTTTCCTGAGAGCTAGGGAATAGGCATTGAATAAGGAGACGGCGATTAGGAAGATGGTGATGGGGGTTGACTGAGGAATGTGAGAAAGGAAAAGTAAGACGGAAGAGAATGCTAACCCAATCGAACCAGGCAGTGTTTTTGACGCCAGAGACGTTGTCCCAGCCGTCGTCGTTGTCGTGACTGGCGAGAATCCAAAAATGAAGAAAGTGGATCGTGCCACCGATGATTCTAGCGGACACCTTCTGTGTTGGCAAAGGAAGATTGTTCGGAAAAAGAGCGATTTCAAATGCGATTTGTGAAGGAAGGCTCCTTATTCTTTGCAAATGCGAGTCAGAGAGATTGTGAAAACAAAATGGTGGACTTACTTTTCCAACAAGCCCTTCTTGCGGACAATGCCTTTACGCGTACTCGAGGGAGTCGCTGTGGCTACACTTTTTCTTGGACGTGGTTTGAGAGGGGTCGAGTAAGGCGGAGGAGCCCTTGCGCGGGCGGCGTCCCAGTCGAATGGGATGGACGATGAGATGGAGGGCGTGTCTGCTGGGGAGCGGTGGGCACCAAAGGAGAGTCGCTTCTGGCTGCGTGGTGTGTCTGGGCTCCTTGGGGACGCAGCATTGTTCTCGTGTGCAAACCGACGAAGAGCCATGGACGACACAGGCATGCACGGCGCGAATCAGGACAATGAGCACGTGAGATGGAAGCCAAATAACAAACAAAGGCACGTGTTGGTTGAACAATGAAAATGGAAAAAGTTGGGCATCGTTCGTCTTTTCCTCTGCGCTACCCACCACGTCGATCCTACTCAGACCTATATCACCGCCCATCGCACCCTCATCCTTTTCCCCAAGTGCTTTACCCAGCTGTATGTCGTCTGCTCACAGATCCAAGCACACTACCGAAAAGCTCACCCTCCCATCAGCAACAGAAAGGAATAGGATGGCCCAACCATCCTCATCACACCATGGCGAACGAGAGCACCGCCATCGCAGCAGCAGCTCACATCACCACAGGACAATTTCATCCACAACTATGCTCTTAGTTTTGTCCCTCGTTCTCGCTGTCCTCGCTGTCATGCTCTCCCTCCCATCTTCCACCACCTCAGAAGCAGGCGGTGGTGTCATGAGCTTTTTCAATCCGAAGAGGTCACAGGCCCTCATCGCTCGTGAAAGCGCCGTCGCTGTCCGTGAGGCCGAAGTCGCCCGCCGCGAAGCTGAGCTTCTCGCCGGCGCCCCTGGTGGTGTCGTCCCTGCTCCTACTCCCGTCTTGTGCCCCTCGTGCACCGCCGCAACTGTCACTATGACGGAGGTCCCTCCCATGCAAACCATTATCAAGGAGATCGTCAAGGAAGATTCACTAGCCCCCCCTGGGTGGGCCGGTCCCCGCGGTGAAGAACTCCTAGACCGTGAACTCAAGATTGCCGAAAGAGAACGGGACATTAGCAAGCGTGAAGAAAACGTCAACCGCAGAGAACACGATGCCGCTCGTCGTGAGAGTTGGATCATGGAACAACTCATGTAACTTCTTCTCCTTTCCTGTTATCGACCGATCACTCACTCTTAGCAGTGCGCTTGGTAATGATGCACCTCAATCTGTGGAAGATGACTATCTCTACGATCCACCAAAGCGAAAACCACCCAAGGTACCACCTTCCCCGCGCCGCGAGCTCTGAGACGACGGGGGGTGTTTTTCACGAACCACTACGAACCTACTAGTCCGTATACGTCCCTCATGCACGCCCCCTTCCTTGCGCGTCCTTCGGGCTTGGGGGACCGCGGAATATCTCTTGGCTCGTCCCCCTCGTCCGTTGCTGCGGGCTGCAGATAGCCTTTGGACATGCGCGCTAATCGCTCCAAGCGATCGATGTGTGATCGCTCGATCGTTGATCGACCACGTGTCGAGTCCATTGGCTTATCTAATTCGCAGCCTGCGCGCTCGCTCTCTACTATCTGTTTCGGAGGCCTATTGCTGACTCTTCTTTGTTTTTTCTTCTAGTATCACGAACTCCCTATTGTCGTCTCTGAAGTCGCGTATGAACAAACCAAGACAGTCGTTCAAACCGTTACCGTTCCACCTCCTGCAAATACTCGCCTGGCTGCGTTCCCCTCACCTGAACCTGCAAATCCCTTGACAAGTGCCTTGAGTCCGCGTACAACTTCTGTTGAAATCGTCACCGAAGAAGCCGATGACCGCAGACCGAGGACTGTCTTGCGCGGACCGCCCAAGCGAGTGCCTGCACGTTGGTTTGGTAATTGGTAATCCTTCTGTTCATGTATAACTCTTTTATATTTAATGTCTTGTTACGTTCATGATTTTCAACGTTTATGCTTCCCTTGCTTGCTGGACTGCCTCTTTATTATTAGTACACACGATCTTGTTCAACTACTCACGCGACTTTACGAAACAGCTGGGTGCAAAATAGTTCTGTTCCTTTTGTGCTCGAACTACATATTGATGCCTTAGGATAGATGTAGCTAGTGTAAAGTAGTTGGTTCTAACGAATACATCAACCAGGGATTTTAGTTTCTTGGAGTTTTTTATCACGTCATTATCTAAGCAGCGACAAAATACGTTGGTTCAAGTCCAGCATGTCTGGTCTAGTTCTTTGCAGAAGAAGGGCGGCTCTTCATCTATGGAATAGGCACTTGTCGACTGTATCACCAGCGAAGACGGCTTTGGAAATTCTGGGTCAACGTTTCTCGACTGACGACCACACCAATATCACACCAGCTATCGTTGCCAAAACCGCACTTCAACTTCACCTCAAGCCCAACCACCCACTAAGCACGCTTCGCCAGCTAATAGAGTCTGCCTACCCAAGCTTCTCTCATATCTCCAGCATCTCTCCTCTTGTAACCCCATACCAAAACTTTGATGAACTCTCCTTCCCATTGGACCATCCAGGACGGTCAGTGACCGATTCTTACTATGCAAACCGGAATATGATGTTGCGCACACATACGTCCGCGCACGAAGTGGAGATGTTTCGCAAGGGGGAGACAAAATGGCTCCTTACAGCTGATGTGTACCGAAGGGACGAGATCGACGCTTCTCATTATCCGGTGTTTCACCAAGTTGAAGGCGCGAGGATATTCGATGCCAATGCCTCAGGCATGAAGGAAGCAGAGGAGGATAACGCGAGATTGTCGGGAATACTTGCCAAGTCGGGTATACTCATCGAGGATATCCCTCATGTTTCGCCTACAAATCCCGTTCAGTACAATCACGACCCTGCGTTCTCAGAGTTATTGGTGCAGAACTTGAAGCTTTCGTTGAATAACTTGCTCTTGAAAGTGTTTGGTGGGGTTTCGGGGAGTAGCAAGGAAAATCCGCTACGGGTAAGGTGGATAGAAGCGTACTTCCCATTCACGAGTCCTAGCTTCGAGGTGGAAGTGTTTTTCCAAGGAAAATGGCTGGAGATATTGGGATGTGGTGTGGTTCGACAAGCTACACTTGATACAGCAAGTAAGTCTCCCCAACGCGTTCTCTAAATTGCTTCATATCCTGCCCAGATGTGCAAAATAAAATTGGTTGGGCCTTTGGGCTTGGACTCGAACGGATAGCAATGGTCCTCTTCTCGATACCTGACATTCGTCTCTTCTGGTCCGAAGATGTCCGGTTCCTCTCGCAGTTTGAACAAGGAAAGATAAACGCTTTCCAACCCTATTCCAAATACCCTTCTTGCTTCAAAGACGTTAGCTTTTGGACGCCGCAGAGCGCGGGCTTTCACGAGAACGACTTTTGTGATATTATCCGTGATACAGCTGGTGACCTCGTCGAGAATGTGGAAAAGGTAATGTCTTTCCTTTTATTCTTTGCCTAAGCTCATTGCTATATATGCAGATTGACGAATTCGTCCACCCCAAAACAAGTCGGACAAGTTTGTGCTATCGCATAAATTATCGGTCCATGGATAGATCACTTTCGAATGAAGAAATCAACCATATTCAGAGTCAAGTTGTTTCTCGCCTGAAAGATCAGTTCAGTGTTGAAGTTCGATAGCATGCTCTTAAAAAGTAGATTATTACTATCTAATATGGTCTATATGCATGCATGTATGGAGAGTCGGGGGGTTAATGAATGATTGATTAGAAATAAGCTATTCGAATAATTTTGAAATGCGCAAGAATCATGAAAGGTCCTGAGCCACTCCAACTTGGGCTGCCCGCAAGACCCTTTCCTTGATCATATAGCCGGTCTTCTGACAGTCGATGACCGTTCCAGGTTCGATCCCTTGTATAGGTGCTTGGTAGAGGGCCTCGTGGTGGTTGGGGTCAAATTGGTCGCCCGTCGGGTCGAAAGGCTTGATATGATACTTGAACAGAGTTTGAAGCAGTAATCGATGTGTGATTTCTACACCGGTATGAAGTTCTCGAAGGTATGCGGCGTGATTTTTTGGCAGTGGAGGAGAGGTATCATTGGGACGCTGAGATTCAGACCCTTCAGAGGACGTTGAGGGAGGTGTGACTGCTGCTGGAGGGACGGATTTGAGTGCCATGGAGAGAACGTCGACGGTTTCGAGAAGGTCGCTTGCAAATCGAGAGATAGCGTAGTCCCTTGTTTGTTCCTTCTCTCTTCCTGCGTTACGCTGAAGATTAAGGAAGTCTGCTTGTAGGTATCGTAGTCGACCCTGATATAATAGGTAAGCCAGACATTCCCCGTAAGACAAAAGTTTCATATACGAACCGTGAGGTCTAACACTTCTGCCTCCTTTGCTTTGAGGCTATTCTTGACGTTCGCGCATGGATCTACCTCAGCAGAAGGGTCTGGTTTTTCGGCATTTTGGTCGGGTTCACCCTGCGGTGACGTTGACAAAAACCGGCGGGTTCCGATTCGACGTGTCTGAGAACTACTGAACGCAGACCGAGATAAATTCCTTGACGCTACGGATGCTCTACATGACCGGAAGACGTTGAATGGAGAGACAGCGAGACTCATGGCTGTTGGTGACGAGGCAAAAAATCCAGTATCCCAAATTAGTCATCTTGTTGGACGAAAATAGTCGTGGGAACTTGTGAACTTTTTAAAAAAAATCTCAATACAAGGATTTGCCGACAATCAAAAAAATTGCATTGAATTATGACACCCCTCAAAAACGAACAAGACGATCAGTCTGTCTCCCACTGCGCTGAAGTTCCCGGGCGGTGATCAGCCGAAAGAATTTATTTTGCCCGGATTGTTCGAACCTTCTTCGGCATGCCCCTGCAACCAAATATCCGCTTTTTCTTATCTCCTCACCACGCGCATCTCAGAGCAATGGCATCCCAAAGCAATGGTTCAGCAAAGATAATCGACGGAAATCGTCTGGCAAAGTATGTAGCAGTGCAGCGCTCTACCTTTTACTTTATGGCTGATTTCTTGCAGGTCTCTGCGCGAAGATGTTGCTCATAAAATCAAATCCATTCAAGCTAGATTTCCTCGTTTCCAACCACAGCTCTGTGTCGTGCAAGCTGGCGAACGTCCTGATTCGACCACATATGTACGCATGAAAGCAAAAGCAGCAGAGCAAGTCGGAATCAAATTCCGTCATATTCATGTCCCCTCGGAGTCGTCCCCAGAACAGATCGTCAGAGTCGTCCAGGAGCTCAATGTTGACGAGTCGGTTAGTGGGATCCTGGTTCAGCTGCCCTTGGGTGATCATATCAATTCTGCTGGAGAGCGACTTGTGACAGAGGCAGTGAGCCCTCAGAAAGATGTTGACGGGTTTGCCACGTATCGCTTCCGCTTAAATTCCAGCTAACCGACTTCTATTGAATCCAGTTTCCACGCTTATAATATTGGCCATTTGTGTTCACGTGCCTCTCAGCCTCTCTTTGCACCATGCACTCCGGCTGGTGTCCTGAGCCTTTTGGAATCGACAGGAGTTCCGATATCAGGAGCGAATGCCGTTGTGCTTGGTCGAAGTGACATCGTTGGCAGTCCTGTTGCAACGATGCTAAAGAATGTGGATGCGACTGTCACTCTGTGTCATAGAAAAACACAAAACGTTGAGAACATTGTGGGTTCTAGACCTTTTTGCAGCAAACTATTATATAATCTTCCTTTTACAGGTTAGAAATGCAGATATCATCGTCTCGGCCATAGGGAAACCTGAATACGTCAAGGGATCATGGATCAAACCTGGCGCAGTGGTTATCGATGTTGGAATTAATTATGTTCCTGGTTAGAGCGTCTACTTTATTCCAAAACCATTTCTCTGATTACGAATTAGATGAAACGAAAAAGTCAGGCCAACGTCTCGTCGGTGACGTCGAATTCTCTACAGCTGTCAATGTCGCTTCCCACATTACCCCAGTTCCTGGTGGTGTTGGTCCTATGACCGTCGCCATGCTTATGTATAACACCCTACAAGCGGCCACACATCAATGGGAAGCCGCCCGTAGTAGGAAAGTCAAGCCTTTGCCTCTGAATGTGCTCGACAATGTTCCAAGTGACATCGAGATCGCAATGGCACAAACACCCAAACCTATCGCCGAGTTGGCACAAGAAATCGGTATCCTTCCCGATGAACTCGAGAGTTACGGTAAATACAAGGCGAAAGTGGATCTCAGCATTCTGAAACGCTTAGAGCATCGGAAGGACGGTAAATATATTGTCATTTCTGGTATCACACCAACGCCTTTGGGGGAAGGGAAGTCTACGACGACCATTGGACTTGCGCAAGCACTTGGGGCAGAGCTTGGTCGTCCTTCGTTTGCTTGTGTCAGGCAACCTAGCCAAGGACCTACATTTGGTATCAAAGGTGGAGCGGCAGGGGGAGGATACAGTCAAGTGATCCCCATGGACGAAGTGAGGTTTTTATGGTATCATAAGGATGCCATCTGAGATTTAATTTACTAGTTCAATCTACACCTTACGGGAGATATTCATGCTGTTACAGCTGCAAATAACCTGCTTGCTGCTGCTCTAGATGCTCGTATCTTCCACGAAGCAACCCAAAGTGACAAGGTATACCTCCTGTCGTTTTCTTGCCTCCAGTATGTGTTTACCCGATGCCTAGGCTTTATACACCCGTCTGGTCCCATCAAAAAAGGGCAAGAGGGAATTCGCTCCTCTTATGCTGAAGCGATTAAAGAAACTCGGCATTGACAAAACAAATCCTGAGGATCTCACCCCAGAAGAAATTACCCGTTTTGCGAGACTCGACGTTGACGTCAACACTATCACCTGGAACCGCGTCCTTGACACCAACGATCGCTTCCTTCGTCAAATCACCATTGGCAAGAATCCAACAGAGCTTGGCCATGAACGTACCACTGGTTTTGACATTTCAGTCGCGAGCGAATGTATGGCCATCCTTGCGCTAACGACTAGTCTGGCCGACATGCAAGAGCGTCTCGGCGCTATGGTCGTCGCCACAAACAAACAGGGAGAAGCTATCACAGCCGATGACCTTGGAGTTTCCGGTGCTCTTGCTGTACTTCTCAAGGACGCCATCAAGCCTAACCTTATGCAAACGCTGGAAGGAACGCCTGTCTTCGTGCATGCTGGGCCTTTTGCTAATATTGCGCATGGAAATTCCTCTATCTTGGCCGATCGTATTGCTCTGAAACTGGCCGGTACCGAAGAAGGCGACTCACCCGATCGAATTGGATACGTTCTAACGGAAGGAGGATTTGGTGCGGACATGGGAATGGAAAAGTTTTGCAACATCAAATGTCGGGTCAGTGGCTTGAAGCCTGATGCGACAGTCATCGTTGCGACGACTCGTGCATTAAAAATGCATGGTGGCGGCCCAGAAGTTACGCCTGGAAAACCCCTACATGAGATGTATACCAAGGAAGACTTGGTCACGTTGAAAGAAGGATGCAAGAACTTGAGGAAACACATCCAGAATTGTCGAAAGTTTGGTGTTAAAGTTATTGTCGGTATCAACCAGTTTTCGTGAGTTGATTACCTTGCCTGGTCTTGGCTCATATTCATCCGCACAAACATTAGTTCCGATACGGAGGCAGAACTTGCCTTGATCCGCGAAGAGTCGCTGGATGCTGGTGCAGATGCTGCTGTCGTGAGCAACAACTGGGCAAAGGGCGGTGTAGGAGCAAAAAATCTGGCCGAGGCTGTTGTGACAATTTGCGAAGGGGAATCGGAATTCAGATTCCTTTATGATCTTAATCTCTCCATCGAAGAGAAAATTGGGATTATTGGAAAGGAGATTTATGGTGCTGATGGTATTGAATTAAGCGACCTTGCAAAACGACAGGTGGACATTTATGCTGGGCAAGGGTACTCCGGACTTCCTAGTAAGTATTTTGTAGTATCCATTTTTTTGATCATTTTGCTGAGGATGTTCAGTCTGCATGGCGAAGACTCAATATTCATTCTCACACGATCCCAAGCTGAAGAATGTCCCGACAGGTCGGTTCCTACCAACCTTCTTTCAACTCAACTTGATTCCTTTCTAGGATTTAAATTGCCTATTAGAACCGTTCGACTTTCAGCAGGCGCAGGGTTCCTATACCCAATCCTTGGAGATATGCAAACTATGCCAGGTCTTGGGACACGTCCAGGTAAGATTTGTATCCTACTATGTTTACGGACTTACAGCATCATTCGTTAGGCTTCTGGGAGGTTGGGCTCGATAATGAAACTGGCAGGGTTGTTGGTTTGTTTTAGAAGTAACAGATACCAGGATAATGCCACATGTGTAGAAGATTGCAATCATCAAATAATCTGGAACTTGTAGAAGCCGAATTACTCTTTCATGATCCTCATGAATAACCTTTGAGCATACGGTCAAGGGTAACCTTATTCACTCTCGTAGCTGAAAACGTCGTTGTATAATGTTTCAGTGAGGAATTTTTTAAAAAGTATACCAGTCACAATGACTGTTTCGTAAATTAGATTACAATGCAAGCGGTGAATATTCGAATTATAATATACAGCCAGGTTATCACAAAATCTGGAGAGCAAGAAGGGCGTTTACAATTCATGGTCAAAGATAACATTGTCCGTTGTGCGCCTCTCAACAGAAGTTGAAGCAGTGGGCTTCTGGCGTTCGCTATACAAGCCACCATCGGGATCTTCGGGGAAAGCCTCCCCGGAGTCGGTCGTAACAGTGCTTGCAGCTTCTGAATTCTTTCTTTTCTTTTTCTTCTTTTTCTTCGCCGCGTTTTCATCAGCCATGTTGTATGCATCGTTCGTCCTCTCCCATCTGTCTTTCCTGTCTTTCTTTTTCTTTGACCGCTTCGGCGGTTCAATAGGCTCGACATCCTCGAAATTAGCAGGGTAACGCCACCGGCCAGAAGGAGTTGCTGCCGTTTTTTGCTCAGGGTTATAGTATCGTTCGTCCTCTGGTCGCCAGAGTTCTCCGTTTTGTTCTGACCTTTCATTTTCCATGATGGAAAGGTCAGTACTGGAAGAAGCGCCTTCCTGGCCTTCCTCCAATGGCTGTCCTTCCAACACTGACCGAGGTAACCGCTCATCGTATCTCTTTGCCCATCGTGACTTCCTTTCGTTCCGCTTGATCACTGAGGTATCGACCAGACCATACTTTTGGACCCATTTCGGGGTTCGAGCATGAGTCTTGTTGTTCCGAATGTTCTATGGACAAAATGAACACGGATATTAGTAAACAGAGCGAGTTACCCACCTGAATGTAGAAGTTGTGGCCATGGCCTATCGGGGAGGTGTATATGAGTATAGCAAGGAATGATAGATGGCAGACGACACACCCGGGATGTAACCACATATTGTCAAAAATAGATTAATCCAGAAATCTTTTCCAACCCCAAACCTCGCAGCCACGGCTGTTGATACAAGATTAGTGTGAAGCTTTAGGTAATACCGTTGGAGAACTTACCTAAAGGCGGGAAGAGGGTACCCATTATGAATAGCAACACAGCATACCCATGATGTTTCTTGGGCTTTAGCTCGACCTTCTGAGGGACTATACCATATGTCGACGACATTGTTCTCTCTCTCTATATCGTGGACTTGAGGAAACCTTTGCCCGTCATCTATTACGCAGCGCTTACATAAGCATCGCTATACTTACGGTGGTCGGCGGTATTTTTTTTTTTTGCAAACAAAGGAGAGGAGTTGCCGACCTGGAGTGATATAGGTGACGAAAGCAGAAATTCAAAGGGAATGCGGTGAACGGTTAGGTTGTGTTGGGCACCTGACCATTGTCGGCAGATTTACATAACCCAGTCAGAGGCCAGGTGTCATTCAACCCTTTTTCTTCCTTCCTTCCGCATCGTTTCTCGTCGGCGTTGGCCACGCGTCCATCTTCCTTTTGACAGCCACCATGGATCACGAAGAACACGTCCTCAATCTGTCGGACGTGGTGCACGACGAAATCGACGATGACTCCCCTACCGATGGCAACCCAACCACCCACACCGTTTCCCGCTCCTCTGACTTCGACCCCAACTCGACTATCATGCCACTTCATGACAATTACAATGATTCTGAACACTCTGCACATCATTTGGGTTCGGCAGACTCATACTCAGTTGAAATGCTTGAACGAGAAATCGCCACTTTGCTAAACCAAAACGCATCCGCCGCGTCTGCTGCCCTACTCAGTGCAGCAGCGCAGCAACGCCAGGCAAGTCTCGGTCTCGATAGAGAAGGAAGCGAATTACTGGATGCGGGAACGGCGTCTGAAACCATCGCGAGTTTGGGTATTGGACTCTCTGGCCTTGCTGCTGTTCTGGCGCATGCTCAAGGTCTGACTTCGCAACCTTCGAGTCAGGTAGGCATCGCGCCAAAGGAGCAACAACCTCCTACTCGAACAGCGCCATCTTTTCACTCCCTGACCGCAAATGAAACATTGGAAGGCGGCCACCGTCGACGGACAACAGGCCGAAGTGGATCAGAGGGTTCAGATTATTTCTTTTCTGACAGAGATGATGCTAGTGATGAAGAGGATTTTGCGGAAGGTAGATTGCGTAACGGTTCACCGTCTCATCGTCAAACGGAAAGACCACACCCTTCAAACGACTTGCCATCGGTCCCAAGCGAATTCTCAGATATCACCGACATTCTCAGCCAATTTTCTGCTCAATTTGCACACGATCCCACCCAACATACTGGCCATGATCTTTCGCCTCACGACTCCGTAATTGCGCACGAACAAAACGCGGAGTCCGATCTCCCCGTTATCAGGTCGAACTCGTCATCCATCCCTGTTTTAGCACCGTCAAATCGTACCAGCTCACAACCTGTCGCTTCAACGTCATTTCTGGGTCCTCTTTCTCAAGCACCTCCGAGAAGGCGAAAGAATCAACCGAGACCCAACAGCCATGTTTGTGAGGAGGAGCATTGTCAAAAGTCGTTTACCCGTCGGAGTGACCTTGCTCGCCACATGCGAATACACACTGGAGAACGACCGTTTATGTGCTCATTTGATGGTTGCGGGAAGACGTTCATACAGGTAACGAAATTCTAACATTATTGGTACTCTGCGACTTACAAATGATCTTTTCTTGCAGCGATCAGCCCTTCATGTACATTCCCGGGTGCATACAGGAGAGAAACCACATTGCTGTGAATATCCTGGGTGTGGCAAAACGTTTGGTGATTCCAGCAGTTTAGCACGGCATAGACGGACACATACTGGTAAAAGGCCATACAAATGTGAAGATCCCAGTTGCGAAAAGACATTCACCCGTCGCACAACACTAACGACTCACATGCGGACGCATGATCCGAGTTGGGAGCCAGATCCCAATGTGTGAGTTCCTCAACATTTGTTATCAATTTATTATTTTGACTGTATTGTACAGGAAATATAATTTTAAAGGGAAAAAGCGGAAACTCACGGATGACGACGAGGATCGAGAGTTAGCCGAATCCGTTAGAACAATATCAGCTTTGTTCCAAGCGGGTAATTCATTAGCTGGATCCAATCCGGATGAGCCACTAGAAATGCGAGTCGCGAGCATTAGCGCAGAAATTGCAGCTGCTATCGCACAGGCCCAGTCACGGGCATACGAGGATGAAGAGGAGGAAGAATCTGGATCCGGACAAGAAATGGGGGGAGTGGAATCCATCGGACCAAATACAAGTGGGATCCGGGGTGAAGGTGTAATGGGAGAAGGAAACAGGCAGAGAGTTGGTGGACCGGGCGATGACGGCGAAGACAGCGACGCTTTTCCTGCTCCCTTACGCGCTCGAAAACAACTCGCATTAGCAGGAAACTTGAAGAGGAAGCGTTAACTTGGCAATCACGTGTGTCGGTATCTCGCGGAATAACATGATGGAGACGGAACATATGTTATATTCCAGTTCTTACTTTATTAATATCGTGCTAGTCAACGCCGTGTCTGCCCGCTCAGCCAAATAGTGTAAATACATCCCTACTTCTCCCTATCTTCCACCATCTCTTCAGGAATGTCCACAGTTGAAGAACCCCCCAGCACGGATCTCATCACCCTCACCCGGTATTCAAATTGTTTGACTACCTTATTCTATTCTGAATGCTCCCAGTCATGTTCTTAGCGACCAGCTTAGACTTGGTTCAACGACCACATTCGATTTAACGCTTCTTCTTACTGCAATCCAGGTGACATCCAAGTTCATCGCAACCAATGTCAGAAAGGCCCGTCTGATCAATCTGTACGTTCCTGTCTGAGATCGCACACGACTCTGATCCTTCATCAGCATTGGTCTTGCTGGTGAAACCAATGTGCAAGGCGAGGAGCAGAAGAAGCTTGACGTGCTCTCCAACGATATCATGGTTAACGCTCTCCGCGCATCTGGGAAAACTGCTGTCTTAGTCTCGGAAGAGTTGGATGAGGCGATCATTATCGACGATAGGCAGAAGGGCAAGTACTGTGTTGTCTTTGATCCACTTGACGGCAGCAGCAACATCGACGCTGGTGTGAATATTGGGACGATTTTCGGGATTTATCATATTGTATGTCTTAAAAACTCCTACTCATGTCTATCTAAATGCTTTACAGGGACCCGGTTCACCTGGCACTATCGAAGATGTTTTGCGTCCAGGAAGTGAGATGGTCGCTGCCGGCTACACGATGTGATACCACATTGACATATCATCCCCTTTTCTGGCTAATTAATTAACAGGTATGGATCTTCGGCTAATCTGGTTCTATCAACTGGCTCGGGTGTGAATGGGTACACACTAGATGTTGCGTTGGGTGAATTCATCCTCACTCACCCTAACGTAAGACATTTCCTTTACATCAAGACATTGGACTGACTCGATGTTTCAAGATCAAAGTCCCCCCACGTGGCAAAATTTACTCCTTCAATGAGGGAAATTCCATGTATTTTTATCCGCCTGTCACGGCATATCTGAAATCCATCAAGTACCCTGCTCCTCCAAAGAGTCCCTATAGTGCACGTTATATTGGGTCCATGGTTGCGGACGTGCACAGGACCTTGCTTTACGGGGGCATTTTTGGGTATCCTGACGACAAGAAGAGCAAGAAGGGAAAGTTGAGGTTGCTCTACGAAGCTTTCCCGATGGCTTTTTTGATTGAACAAGTATGCCCTATACGTATGACTCAGTTTGGGTTTCACTGATTCTGGGGTAATAGGCTGGCGGAATTGCTACCACTGGAACGAAACGAATTTTGGATATTGTTCCCACAAGCATTCACGAACGGTGCCCTGTATTTCTCGGAAGTCGAGATGATGTTTTGGACTTGATGAAGTTCTACAAAGATGTTTCTACGAGCCCTGAATCCACTTAATAAGTATATTGTATATATCACAGGAACGTAAATTTGTATTTTGGATGCCTATCTTATTCCCAATTGCTCTTCACCACAAATGCCTGTCGCAGTGTGCGGTTGCAAGAGAGTACGAAACACTCTGTGTTGGCAGTACATGGTGAACCTGTGGTTGCGAGAAGTCGAGTCCTCAAGGGTAAACCACCGTTAGGGTCGATAATTCGGTTGGAATATGGGTGCACGAGTTGCAAGCGCTGAAAGGTCCCTGCCTGCATACAGGGCTCAAGGTAGGGGAGGACTTCTGAAGTTAGGCCATCTTGGTTTGCTATGTGGGGGGAGGCATTATTGAGGTTGTGAAGAAGTAAAAAAGATGTGGCGTCTCGAGGGAATTGCCCAAGAGTTAAGTGCAGTGACAATATTTTGCTTGTGTCAGAACGGCACATCGTCCAGAAATTATCACGTTCAAACCCTTTGATTGCCTTTATTCAAGTGACTTCAGCGCCTTGACCAATTAAGACTGGAAAGCCAGTCGAAAGTCAGTCATTTCGCAGGCAAACTGACTCGTCCTGGAAGGGTCAAACTGAGAAAAATGGGGGGTGTGTAAAATGGCTACTTCGGCGGCCTGGGGGTCTGAAAAAAAACCCGCGGGGGTCCCTAAGTTGTGCCAACAGAGCGTTCTTGCAAAACCACATACATTAGTAGAGCTTGGATCAGAACATTTGCGAAAATATTACTTGCTTGAGTCCTTTGCATAGCCCAATTTCAAGGCCTAATGCTCTGCACAAGACAGGAGAGCCTTGAAGCCCAAAATTAGGGCTGAGGTGGCGCGCAACCGCAACGCAGTTTTGTTTGGATGCGTTGTTGAGAGAAACTCCGAAGTTCCTCCTCTTCCGACCACATTGGCGGTCCAAGCTCTCCATATTACATCCGCCTTGTCTCAGATCTTCCAATACGCCGAACGAAGAGCTTTCTTCATATTTTCCACAAAAACAACAAGTCGCCATTTCAAAATTCGAATAATTCGAGTCTAGAATAAATAAATCAATTCCCCCAAACATTCATCCGTAACCACCATCTCACCAATTTCTTCTCTAATCCTGGCCACTTTTCACTTGACCGTGGACCGTAGACTTTCTTGCAATACGTACTGTTTAAGGAAAAAGAGCGGTCGCCGATGCCACAACTCAAGCCGACGAATACATACGGTCTCCAAAATTCGCGGTGGGTGGCCAGAGGGGAATCTTGACGGGTCAATGGTGGGTCGACACACTCAGAGCTTCTTTTCCTTGTTGCCTTTTGGCTGACAGCCATTTTACAGAAATGACGCAACAACAACACCAGGAAAAAATAATCGAACACGCCAAGGGCACATTGCTTGCAGAGCCTTTGCATGCACAGGCACGAGTCAGGACATTGGTTGGGTGCAGCTAGCCGTTATTTAGAGCGTCCCCATGGAATTTTTCAAGCCTCCAGAACGGAATCCAGGAGTCAGCCTGGCTGAGGGGTGAGTCACACTGCAGCTTTCTTTTGTCTCGCTTTTCTGTTTCTTGCTGGATGGGCGATCTGCCTTGCCGATTCTTCAAGTTATGAGATATCTTTTCGAGACCGCTACAGTCCATTTGGTAGATCCGGCTCTAACAGGCAAAGTTGATGTCTTTCTTTGACTTGTTCTGTCATGCTGGAGGACTTGAGGCATGAACTTGAGTCTTGATCACGCTGCTTAGCACGCTGATCACAGGGATTCGGTGGACACCTGATATTAGGACATTTATCATGCTGGTTGGGACACAAGGTGCATATTTGACTCACTGGCGGAGTGACCGTGACCATTCTTATGTCACGGCGTCACTAAAGCACCTCGTTTTTGTGAGAGTTGAGGGCCAGTTAGTGTGGAAGGATTTGAAAGGGTGGTTTTTTTAAAAATTGGCCAGGGTGGATTGTGGATCGATGGTTGCAAGGTGGAATCTAGACACCAGCGGCAGATGAGCAGCATAATGAATGGCCATGACACAGTTGCTCACATTTCATACAACCTCGCACTCTTTGTTAAGAAAGGGCAAAACTGACGATCTTTTGCAGGGTATTAGATGTTAGCCTTTTGGATTTCCCCAGAGAGGCGACAAATTTTGACGATGCGCGATCCGAATGAAGCTATATCGAAAACTATCCGAGGAGCATTTCCTCTTTCGAGGTTCCAGCTGCTGTCGTGGAGTGCCATTGTCAGGCTCGAGAATCCACCAGTTTGACGACCAGAGGTGTCATACAGACCTCTTGACGAGAGATGAATGAGTGCGGTCATCTGGTTGGTGGAGGGTGGAACCTGCATGTTGGCAAAGAGTGGGACAAGCACAAAGTTTGCATTGCAACGCATCACTTTCGAAAAGCCATACGACGCATTCGCAAGTCAAGAAGTATGGTC